>OGET01000055.1_pt1 | contig 77715 bp, 71 predicted proteins | sample 1570771 | NCBI WGS metagenome assembly OGET01 (sample SAMEA2582032, study PRJEB24529) | metagenome | biome: Human gut stool | place: China | collected 2011 | reverse complement strand
CAGGACAGAGCATTTATGAGTATGACAAGAATGGAACTGTTGCAAAGGCGTATGCAGAATTTACGAGGGAGGTGCTTCAGTGTGGCGAAAAGCAGAGAAATAAACATGAATCTTCCCTCAGTAGATGACCTTTTTACGACGCAGGAAGAAAGAGACCAGAAGAATCAGGAATATGTAAAAGATATTTCGATTTATGAAATTACAGATTTCCCGAATCATCCGTTTAAGGTAAAAATGGATGATAAGATGTTGGAAACTATCGAAAGCGTGCGTGACCATGGCGTATTAGTCCCAGCACTTGTCAGGGAAAAGCCAACAGGCGGGTATGAAATGATTTCTGGACACCGTAGAAAAATGGCAAGTGAACTGGCAGGAAAAGAGACAATGCCTTGTATTGTAAGAAATCTTAGTGATGACCAAGCAGTCATTGTCATGGTTGACAGCAATCTTCAGCGAGAAGAAATCTTACCATCCGAAAAGGCATTTGCATATAAGATGAAGTTAGAGGCTATGAAGAGACAAGCTGGACGTCCAAGAAAAAATTCTGTGCCAGTGGCACAGGAATTTCGAGGAAAGACTTCAAGAGAAATATTAGGTGAGCAAGTTGGAGAAAGCCAAGACCAAATCCGCCGTTATATCCGCCTTACAGAACTTATCCCGGAAATCCTTGAAATGGTTGATGACAAAAAGATTTCTATGCGGCCGGCGGTGGAGCTGTCTTATTTGCCGAAAGAGGAACAGGAGATATTGTACGACACCATGGAGTCGGAGGCTTGTACCCCAAGTCATGCACAGGCAATTAAAATCCGAAAATTTTCAGCAGAGGGCAGGTTGAATGAAGATGTTTTGCTGTCGATTATGTCAGAAGAGAAGCCAAATCAGGTAGAGCAGTGGAAAATCCCGAAGAACCGACTGAAAAAATACTTTCCATCGGGAACTACACAGCAGAAAATGGAAGAAACCATTATCAAAGCACTGGAATTATACCGGAAACGGGAAAAAAGCAGGGAACGATAGGCATTTTGACACCAAGGGAAAAGTCTATCCGTTGGTGGTCAATGAGAAATCAGCCTTTTTCTGTTTTCCCCTCCCCACACCCTACCCCTTTGGTTTACCAGCAGATTACCAGCCGAAAAGACAATAAGGAGCCGAGAACCTCTTCTCTTTCGGCAGGTCAGAGATTCCCATACCCTGCATGACAGCAGGGAGCAAACAGCATAAAGCAACAGCAGGCGTTCCAGACGGACGTCTTTTTTTGATTGAAAAGAAAGGAATTGTAGAAAATGAAGAAGATATGGAAACGAGTGTGTACAGGGATTCTTGCCCTGACCACGATTTTAACTGCATTACCGACTACATCGGTTCACGCAGCAGAAACACAGTATTGGACAGAGTCCTCAGAGAGAGTCGGATATATTGAACATGTGATGAATGATGGAACCATTCATTCGACATTCAATGAAGGTCACATGAAAGTAGAGGGCGAAACAGCCTATTGTGTAGATATTAACACCGGATTTAAAAATGGGTATAAAACCAGACACGATGCGAGTTCCAGTATGAGTGCTGCACAGATCGAAGATGTGGCATTGTCACTGGAGTATGTAAAGCAGTATAGGGGCAGTCACAGCAACCTGAATGCGAATCAGGGATATCTGTTGGAACAGTGTGTAGTATGGCAGAGACTGAGTGAGTATTTAGGCTGGCAGTGTGATAATGTACGAGCTGCATATTCTGAGATTTCACAGGATATTCAGAATGAAGTGTATGCAGGAGCGAGAGCATTTGTACAGGCGAACAAAGGTCGGTATAAATGTGGAGGATATATCTATACTGGAGAGGGACAGGATCTCGGACAGTTTTGGGCAGAACTGAATGTTGGAAATGCAAAGGTAAAGAAAACAACCGCAAATGAGATTGTCACAAATGGAAATGCGATGTATTCCATTGCGGGAGCAACCTTTGGTATATTCTCAGACCAGAATTGTGGTAATCAGATTGGAACACTTACAACAAACGAAAATGGAGATACAAATGAGGTTGAAGTAACTGCCGGAACTGTTTATATCAAAGAGCTTTCTGCACCGAAGGGATATAAGCTGGATACGACAGTACGCAGTCTGAAAGTTGAAGCCGGAAAAACAGCCGTATTAAATGTTTCAGATGTTCCGAAAGTGACAGAAACATTGGTAGACCTGTTCAAGATTGATATGGAGACAGGAAAAGCAACTGCACAGGGAAATGCAGCACTGGCAGGAGCAGAGTTTACCTGGCATTATTATGACGGACTTTATACAAAAGACAACTTACCGGAGAAAGCAACACGTACCTGGGTTACAAAGACGGTAGCAGAAAAAGACAGTGACGGAACCATTTATTATGTGACAAAACTGGCAGATGCCTACAAAGTATCCGGAGATGCATTTTACACTCAGAATGAAAAAAGCGTATTACCACTTGGAACACTGACTGTTGAAGAAACAAAAGCACCAAACGGATATTTACTGGACGGAGCTTATATGCAGGCAGGAGACAGTACAGAACAGATAAAAGGAATGTATCTGACACAGATCACAGAGGACGGAGAACTTGCAGTTCTTTCCGGAAGCAATCAGTATTCCGTATCTGATCAGGTAATCCGAGGTGGGGTGAAGATTCAGAAACGTGATTTAGAGACAAAAGATACCAAAGCACAGGGAAGTGCCACATTAAAAGATACAGCATTTGCAATTATTTCTCTGAACGAGAATCCGGTTCTGGTAGAAGGAAAACTGTACAAGAAGAATGAGACAGTTAAGATGATTCAGACAGGAATTGACGGAATTGCAACAACGACGGCAGATTTACTTCCGTATGGTAAATACAAAATGGAAGAAACCAAAGCACCGGAAGGTTATCTGACTGACGGGGCAAAAGCGATTGAATTTTCGATTACAGAAAATGGAAAAATCGTGGATTTAACAGACGAAAGTCATTCCATTTACAACCAGATTAAACGTGGAGATCTGGAAGGAGTCAAGATTGGAGCTAGCACACATAAGAGACTGGTAAATGTTCCTTTTAAGATTACAAGCAAAACAACCGGAGAGAGCCATATCGTAGTGACAGATAAAAATGGTCAGTTTTCAACTGCTTCCGATTGGGCATCCCATAAGAAAAATACAAATGCCGGAAAGTCCAGTGAGGACGGTATCTGGTTCGGAACTTCTGAGCCGGACGACAGCAAAGGTGCATTACTTTATGACACTTATGAGATTGAGGAGTTATCTTGTGAATCCAACAAAGGCATGAAGCTGATTCCGGCATTTGAAGTTGTTGTGAGCAGAAATAAAGTAACTATCGACCTTGGAACACTGACTGATGAGTATGAAAAAGAGATTACCATTCATACAACTGCAACAGACAAGAAAACAGGCGAAAAAGTAATTGTTGCAGGAAAGAAAGTAACGATTGTGGATACAGTTACTCTGGACGGTCTGGAAGAGGGCAGAAAGTACCAGTTAAAAGGCTGGCAGATGCTGAAAGAGGAAAATGCAGAACTGCTCACTGATGGAAAGCGTGTGGAGAGTGATTACACTTTTATTGCTGACAGCGAGAAAATGAAAGTAGAGATTTCTTATACGTTTGATGCATCAGAACTTGGCGGACAGAATCTGGTTACATTTGAAGAATTATATGATCTGAAGAATCCGGAAGAACCTGTAAAAGTTGCAGAGCATAAGGACATTGACGATGAAGGTCAGACCGTCCTGATTATGGAGCGAAAGATTTCGATTCATACCACAGCAACGGATAAGAACGGTAAGAAAGAGGTGGAAGCCGGAAAAGATCTGACGATTGTGGATACGGTTACTTTAGAGGGATTGGAAATTGGTACGAACTATAAGTTGTCCGGTTGGCAGATGGTTAAGGCAGAAAATGCCAAGTTGCTCATTGATGGCAAAGAGGTTACCAATGATTATGAATTTACAGCGGACAAGGAAAACATGGAAGTGCAGATTGAGTTTACTTTCAACGGCAGCACGCTTGGAGGAAAGCAGCTTGTAACCTTTGAAGAACTGTATGATATGACAAATCCGGAAGAACCGAAAAAGGTAACAGAGCATAAGGATATCAACGATGAAGGTCAGACTGTAACCATCAAAGAAGTACCGGAAACACCAACCCCAGAGACACCGGGTACTACTACAAAAACCAGTAACCCTCCGAAAACAGGAGACACTGCAAATGCAATTTTATGGATAGCCATTCTAGTATTATCAGCAGCCGGAATCACAGGAGTTCGTATCTGGAATAAAAAGAAACAGGTTAAGAGATTAGGAATTGAAGAAAAGAAAGAAGAGGAGGAGTAAAACAGAGGGCGGCGATAATCTGCCCTTTGATGATGAAATGGGAAAAAATCAGAAAGCAATAAAAGTATTACAGCGTTTATTTGATGCCGGATACGGAACGGAAAAAGAGATTGTCAATATGGCGATGGATGAAATGCTTGCTTTGCCGGGAGTGAATGTAGAAGATCTGTGCATTATCAGTGAGTTGCAGAAAAGCATTAAGGCAAACAAAGTGATAAGCTATTTGTCAGGGAAAAAAGAAGTAAAGGAAGAAACGAAAGGAGCAGATTATGGTGGAACAACCTAAATATTTGGAAATGACATTATCACAATTGAAATCATATGTGGAATCTTCAGAGAGTAATATTTTTTTGGTTGTAGAATTTCCAAAAGGAGATCAGAAGGATGGAGAATGAATTGGAAGTTGTGAATATCCGTCTGGTAAAAGAGCCGTCTCTTTATAGTGAGCAGACGTTGGACAGTCCACAGGCTGTTGTAGAATTGATGGCGAAGGAGTTATCGCAATATGACAGAGAAGTATTTTGCATCCTGAATATGAAAAATAATGGACAGGTAATCAATATGAATCTGGTCAGTGTTGGAACAATCAATGCATCTTTGGTAATTCCCAGAGAAGTTTTTAAGAGCAGTATTCTGGCAAATGCTTCTGCAATCATTGGACTTCATAATCATCCCAGTGGCAATGTGAAACCGTCAAAAGAGGATATGATTGTTACGAGAAAGCTGCAGAAGTGCGGACAGCTACTGGGGATAGAATTGCTGGATCATATCATTGTCGGTGGAACTAATGGAAAGATGCTCAGCTTCCGAGAAGAAAAGATGTTGAATGTGACAGGAAGGATGGATTGGGAGAGATAGAAGAAAAAAGAATTAGAAGTTTTTATTTATTGTAATATTTCATGTAGCGGCATTAGTAAAATAGTGTCGCTACAAAAAGCTGACTTATACATTGATATTATATGCATAACTCAAAATAAAATTGTTAAAAATAGAAAAAGAAACAATATATAACGAAAAAATCTCTAAATAAGAAAATTTACATTGACTGAGAGAAGAGTAAAACATATAATAAAGGTGGAGGTGTATAAGAATGTTAGTAAAAGTAAGTGTTGAAAATTTTAAATCTTTTGATAAAGCAGCAGAGCTGACAATGATTTCCTCAAATAAAATACGAACAAATGCAAATCACAGGTTAAAGATAAAAAGTACCCAGTTATTAAAATATGCAGTCGTTTATGGAGCAAATGCATCTGGAAAGACCAATCTGGCATTGTTCTTTAAATTTTTTAAAGATAGTGTCTGCAATGGTATTCCGATAGAAGCTACACAGATGTTTTGTAAGAATCGGCAGGAGAATAAGGAACGAGAAAGTAGTTTTGAAATTCAGATTACTGTAGGTGACAAATTTTATGCCTATGGTTTTTCTGCAGTTTTAAGCAGACGAAAAGTAACCGGAGAATGGTTATATGAATTATATCAGAACGGTTCAGCAAAATGTCTCTTTGAACGAGAAGGAAGTAAACGTCCGGTGTTAAATGATGGCATTACGCTGACAAACACAGAAAAAAATAAATTTGAAACCTATGCAGATGATTTTGAAGGAAATGAAACATCTTTGTTCCTGACAGAAATGAATCGTGGAAAAAAATATAGTACACGATCTAAATTATTGTTCTTCCGGGATGTATATGATTGGATTCAGAATCATATTTCGATTATCACACCGGATACGCCATTGATTGATTTGGAATATTATTATGATGATAATTCGCTGAAGCTGATTAACAAATTGATCAAAACATTTGATACGGGTATCAGCCAGGTAAAAATTGAAGAAATTACATTGGATGAGTTATCAAATGCATTGCCGAAATCAGTATTTGATAAGATGATGCAGCATGTAAAAAATAGAATGGAAGAGCAGGAAGAACCATCATTCAGAATGACGATGAGGTCGAAGGAAACTTTCTTTAATATCGAAGTTGAAGGACATTCTGAACCGAAGGTCACAACAATCCGATTGCATCATAATAAGTCATTTTATGAGTTCGGTTTTGATGAAGAGTCTGATGGAACAAGAAGATTATTCGATTTGATGGATATGCTGTTGAATAAACGAGAAGATGTTCTTTATGTTGTGGATGAATTGGAGAGAAGCTTACATCCGAAATTGACAGAACGATTTTTGCAATTGTTTATGCAGCTACATGATGAGCAGCGTATGCAGCTATTGTTCACTACACATGAATCATCCATTATGGATCAGGCTATTTTTAGAAGGGATGAAATCTGGTTTGTAGAACGTAACGCAGAAAATGCAAGCTCTATTTATTCCTTAGATCGTTTCAAGGAGAGGTATGATAAAGTGTTGAGCAAGGCATATCTGGAAGGAAGATATGGTGCGATACCGGTATTTTCAACATTCGACTTTAGAGAGGAGGAGTAGCCTTGGCTCCAGTAAGAAGTTATACGAATTGGAATAGCAGAACTACAGATGAAGAAGAACAGATTGAGCCTTATCGTAAATATTTCTTCATATGTGAGGGTGCTAATACCGAAACATGGTATTTCAAAAAGTTAATTGATATACGAAAAGAGTTAAATATTCATCCATTAATCGATATCCGGTTACTTGAAAAAACAGAGGGAGACAGGGACATTTCATTTCCAAGACGTTTGATTGAGTTCGCAGAAAATCAGAAAGAAAATCCGGAAATAGCATTTGATAAAGAACGAGATAAGATGATTGTTGTATTTGATGGGGATATTTTTGAAGAAAAAGTACTTGATTATGATGAATTGGTAGTAGAAGGTGAAAAGAATAATATATTAGCGGTTAGTAATCCGGCATTTGAACTGTTCCTGCTGTTACATTATGAAAATTCATATGAAGATGATATTGAGCCAAATGCTGAACAGATTATCCAGAATGAAAAAGATGGGCATCAGACATTTATCTATAAATTGTTACTTGCTAGAACAGGAATCAATCCAAAAAAGAATTCAGCGATTGGAGAACTGGCAAAAAATATAGAGATTGCTATTGAGCAGGAAAAGAAAATCAATGAAGATATTCATCAGTGTAAAGGACAGATTACGTGTAATATAGGTCGGATTATTGATGAGATTCGGAAGGATGATGGAAAAGAGTGTAAACTTAAATAAAAAATGTTAGAAAGAAGGAAGCGTATGTTAGGAATTAATGGAAAACAATGGAATGATATACAGTGGACTGATGTGGAAGAATTTTTGAATGAAATAGAAGAATCTTTCTTTTTTGAATTTAAAAAGGATGAAGTATCAGGAGCAAAATTGATAAAAGAAATAGCTGCTTTAGCTAATACATATGGTGGATATGTTTTTCTTGGAGTCTCAGACGATAAAAAAATTGAAGGATGTCAGAAGTGGGATGAGCAAAGAATTCACGCTACTATTCATGATTCATTGTCACCGATACCAAGCTTTGACGTAAAAAAGTTTGAGACAAATGATAATAAAAAAATATATATTATAAAGGTAGATGAGGGACCAGAACCACCATATATTACTAATAAAGGTGAAATTTATGAAAGAATATCATCAGGTTCATTTGTTATAAAGGAATCTTTAAGATTATCTCAGATGTATACAAAAAAAGAAGATTCGTGGAAAAAATTGGAGAAAAAGATAACAATTGATTCGGTACAAGAAAAAGTAGAAAATGTATTAGGATACATAGATGTGGGATTTGAACCAACATTCACGAATTTAGAGGATGTAAAGAACTGTTTTTTTGAAATTTCAGATAATGATTTGAAACAAATATTTACTGATGAAATTCAAGATGGAAATATAATGAAATTTGGAGATTCACTATTGTTTTCATATGGAAATATATCAGGAAATAAAACTCTTACTCCGGCGCATTTAAATAATTTTATGGAAATAATGCATGATGGAAGTGTTAGAATGAGAGGATTACTGTGGAATAAACAGCCTGAAGATGGAGAAGAAATTAATATGGCCTATGTTTCAACGTGCTTTTCAAAATTTCAAAATATTTACACAAAAATATATGAAAAAGTATTGCGAGATGAATTTATTTTTGCAAAAAAGTATGAAAAACTCACAACGATTAAGCAATTTTGCCCTACATATCACTTGGGAAATGTTGAAGGAGATTTAAGAAATATAGAGGAGCAGATTAAAAAAATCATAAAACAACATCAAGTAGAGGTTGGAGTTGATAGAGTAACTACAAGTGACAGAATACCAAAAGTAGGATTTTATACAGTAGATAAACAATTTTTAGAAAGAAATAATATGGAGTATAATAAAGAAAATATAGCTATGATGTTGTTTTATTGTAGATATACATGGCTTGGCTATGTTTCGGGTCAAAATGAAGTATTTGACCAAATGGAAAAATAAAGAATAATTTAATTGTTTTACATAGCCAGATGGTTCCAACCCAAGGGATCACCTGGCTATTTTCATGCCCGGATATTATCCCCAATAATATTAATCTAAGGCAGGAAAGGAGATGAAAATTATGCCATATATACCACCATCGGTTGTGCAAGAGGTCAAGCGAATGGACTTGCTCACATACCTGAAAAATTATGAACCATACGAATTAGTTCACTTTTCTGGTAACACCTACACTACCAGAACACACGATAGTTTGAAAATATCAAATGGGAAATGGATGTGGTGGAGTCAGAGAACCGGTGGCAGATCAGCATTGGATTATCTAATCAAAGTAAGAGGATACAGTTTTTTAGAGGCGGTTGAATTGCTTGCAGAACGGGCAAATATTCAGCCGCCTCTTTTTGTATCTGAGAATGTTCCGATGGAGAAACAGTTACTGTTGCCAAAGAAAAATCGAGATGATCAGAAAGTGATTGCGTATCTTTTAGGACGTGGGATTGATAAGGAAATCATTCAGTTTTGTTTAGAGTCCGGAAGAGTTTATGAAAGTGCATTTCATCACAACGCGGTGTTTGTAGGGATGGATGAGAAAGATAATCCGAAATATGCAGCCATTAGGGGAACCGGAACAAGTTTTATCGGAGAAGCAAATGGAAGTGATAAGAACTATTCTTTTTCCATTTTCACAGAGAAATCATGTGATACGATGCATCTGTTTGAGTCAGCCATTGATCTGTTATCTTATGCGACATTGTTGAAATTGGACGGGAAGGAGTGGAGAAGAGAACATTTATTGTCACTGGCAGGTGTCTATCAGCCAGCAAAAGAAATTGAAAAAAGTAAAGTCCCTGCAGCGTTGGCAAGAGCACTAAAAATGCATCCAGAGGTGAAGACAATCGTTCTGCATTTGGACAATGACCGTATTGGGAGACTTGCCACAAAAGCAATTTCTACAGTACTTCCGAAGCAATATCAGGTAAAAGATGTACCACCAAAACAAGGAAAAGATTACAACGATCAGCTCTGCATCAAGCTAAATCTGGCAATTACAAAGCGAGAAAAAAACACGAAAAAGAGTATGTCTGGTCATGAAAAATATGAGAGATAGAAGGTGAAAAAAATATGAAAATTGCAAGATATGAGCTGAATGTCGTGTATAAGAAAGAGCTGATTTTGACGATGGAAGACGATGTGGACAGTGAAGATCTATTGGAAATTTTTCTGGAAACACAGTTGAAAGAAGAAAAAGAACAGAATGAATTACTTGGAATTATTGCGGAGAAAGTGTCAGAAGAAGGCTGTACGGAGCAGTGTGAAAGTTGTCAAAAGTATTGCCCGGTGAGTGAAGAATGCATGGCAACTGATGAAAATGTACGATGCACAGAGTGCGAATATTTGTGTAAAACTTGCGGGCAGTGTGAACTGAAAGAATGAAAAAAGCAATTGTTTTTTCGGCAAGTAAATCTTCTGATACCCGGAACAGTGAGACGGGTGCAGAAGAATAGACAATACCAGCAAGCAACGCCTTTGGATTGCCACACAGGTTTCCTGTCTGGCAGTCTGCGGCAGCTTGTCAGGGAGAATCCCTGAAACCCTCAGAAAATGAAAAAGGAGAAAGTAACAATGTTGAAGTTTATTTGTGGAGTATTAGTAGGTGGCATTATAGGAGTAGTGTTGATGTGCTTGTTGCAGATTAACAAGATTCGGTAGACAAAAAGAAAGGAGATACAAGATGCAGGTTGAAGTATCAATGAAGGACAAGAAGAAAGCAGAAAGACGGTATCAGGAATATTTAAAGAAAATGAACAAGAAGAAGGGAGAACAGAAGAAATGATTGTAAAAGAGATGATAGCAGAAAAGGTATTTGCGGAAGGTGTAGCAAAAGACATTCGGAATTTTCTCCCAGCTAAATATGAGAATGCAGAATTTCAGGTAATGCAGATGAATAAAAATAATGGAGTCCAGATGGTAGGAGTACAGGTAAGACTACAGGAAGAAAATGTGTGTCCAGTTGTTTATGTAGAGCCGTTTTTCAATGAAATACGTCTAGGTGAACCTGTTGAGAAAGTGATGAATGAAATTGCAAAATGCATGGAAGAAGCAGGCAATGCTCCGTTTGTGCACAACGGTATCAACCCAATGGATTATGATTCAGTGAAGGAACATCTGGCAGTGATGCTTGTAAACACCCAGGCAAACAAACGAATGTTACAGGAAATGCCTCATGAAAATATCGAAGATCTGTCGGCTATCTGTTATGTGGATTTCCCGGTAGAGTCTAACGATGGAAAAGCGACTATGAAGGTGAAAAATGAACATCTTAAGATGTGGAATGTGGATGCAAAAGAAATGTTCCATCAGGCCAGAGCAAATACCCAGCCTGTAAATACACCGATTCTTCAGTCAATGGACGAAATGATGTTGAGTATTTTTAATGAAGAAGGACATGCAACAAATTTATTAGATGAAAATGTTGATTTTGGATTTCGTTCACATGATATGTTGTATGCACTTACGAATGTAGAAAAGCAATATGGGGCATCTATGATCACGCAGCCAGAAGTTTTAAATAAATTGGAACAGCTTTTTCCAGAAGGATTTTATGTGTTACCGTCATCTGTGCATGAAGTTCTGATCGTTCCGGATAATGGAGAGATGGAACCGAAAATGCTTGGTGAAATGGTACGGGAAGTAAATAAAAATGAAGTGGAACGGCAGGAAGTCCTTTCAGACAGAGTTTACAGTTACAATAAAGAAAAACACCAGATTCGCCAGGAACCAGATTCCATACAGAAAGTAAAGGAGATGGAGCGTTGAGAAAACGTAATGTAGCAATCCTTTTTCGATTGAACAAAAAAGAAGCAGAGGTATTGAATAAGAAAGTAAAGAAAAGTGGATTGAACCGGGAAGCTTACCTGAGACAGTTGATTTCCGGTGTTGTTCCAAGAGACGCACCGCCACCAGATTATTATTCCATGATGCGGGAACTTCATAAGATTGGAAATAACTTAAATCAGATTGCACAGAAAGCACATGTGTTAAATGTGATAGATGTGCAGCGTTACGATCAGGAAGTGTGGAAGTTCAATGAAGCGGTCCGTAAGATTACAGAAGCAGTAATACTTCCGGAGAAAAACGAATCATGGCAGTGACATCAATCTGGAGCATCAAAGGTTGGATTGGAAAAGTAATCAATTATGCGGAAAATCCAGATAAGACCAAAGAACAGACGAGCCAAGAACTGATTTCAGAAAGTGAAACCGGGCAATTACAAGGACTTAATGATGTGATTACCTATGCGGTGAATGCAGAAAAGACCAGACTGAGACAATCTAAATCAATGGAAATGGAAGTTGTCGGAGAATCGGAAGAACTGATGGAACAGTATGTATCGGGACTTAATTGTGCACTGACAACCGCCAGAGAAGAAATGAGTGCAGTCAAAAAGCGTTTTGGAAAGGAGGACGGAATTGTTGCGTTTCATGGATACCAGTCTTTTGCACCGGGAGAATGTAATCCGGCAACGGCACATGAGATTGGAAAGAAGCTGGCAGAAGAATTATGGGGCAGTCGGTATCAGGTATTTATTGCGACTCATTTGGATAAGGCAAACCATCTGCACAATCATTTTGTGGTGAACTCAGTTTCATTCCTTGACGGGAAAAGATACCACAGGACAAATCAGGATTATCGGGATATGCGAATGGTGTCGGACCGGTTATGTAAAGAATACCAGTTATCGGTTGTCGGGTAGCCGGAACAGGGAAAAGGAAAACATTTTGCTGAGTGGCAGGCAGAATAGCAAGGAAAACCGAGTTATCATAGCATGGTAAAAGCAGATGTTGATGAAGCAATCCGAAAAGCGAGGACTGAAAAACAGTTCTTTTTTTATTTGCGGGAAAAAGGATACTCGTTTAAGTTTGGAAAAGACATCACTATTCGTCCGGAAGGGCGAGAACGAGGTCTGAAGCTAAAGCGGAACTTTGGAGAGAATTATTCGCTGGAAGCAATCCGGGTTCGGATTCTGGAAGAAAATGAATTACCTGCCGAGAAGAAAATTTCAGTTGGGAAGTATTACCGGATTCAGGTATCCGGCAACTTTAAGCAGACAAGAAAAATCAGAGGGCTTCGGGGATTGTATCTGCCACTACTGTTATCTTTTAGGAATCCTGCCGAAGAACCGCCTGTCAATATTTGCCAAACAGGTGCATGTATTGTTCCGGGAGGATTTGTTAAAACTGAATACCATTTCAAAAGAGACGAAGCTGCTCTGCCATTATCACATTGATACTGCGGAGCAGCTTTTTTTGTTGAAAGAAAGTTTGCAGAAGAAAATGGAGCAGTGTGTGGAGGAGCGGAAGCACCTGCGTTATAAGATCCGGGCAGACAGACCGGAAGAAGAAATACAGGAAATGAAGGAGCAGATAAAAGTTCTGACAGAGAAAATTGGAACGCTCAGAAAGGAGGCAGCACTTTGTGATGGAATCGCCGCACGTTCCAAGGTAATCGAAGAAAAATTTAAGATGGTGCGGGAAGAAAAAGAGAAGAAGGAGGAACAAAGCCATGAACACATCAGGCGAAGCCGCTGATCAGGTGGTACGAATGTCGTTGGAAGTCGGTGAAGTAGCATTGAAGATCAGTGGCACAGGAGCGAAGCATCTGGCAGTGATGCTGTATGCAGTCTTAAAAGAGAAGAAAAAGACAAAAGGCAGAGTAAGACTTGAAACACTGGTCAAATCAGGTAGACCACTGACGGTATTTTCAGTGAAAGAAAGTGATATGAAACAATTTGTTCAGGAAGCAAAACGATATGGCGTGTTGTACTGTGCAGTCCGAAATCCAAGAGGAAGCAGTGACGGACTGGTAGATGTGATTGTAAAGGAAGAAGATACACCAAGGATCAACCGTATCGTAGATAGATTCCAGTTGTGCGCCCAGCTAAGGGTGTGTAGTCAAGCCGGTGGGATTCCGGTTTATCCAAGGTTTAGCCAACCAGATAATAGAGAGTCTTGGGATGATGCCGGTAACGGCATCTGACAAGCGTAGACAGCAAGAAAGCAGGGTTGAATAGTGATTGAGCTTCGAAACGTTAACTTCAGTCGGTCGACGTCTTAACTGGTGCGGAAGACAATATCATGTAATGCGATATGGCGAGTATTATGTGGCACTGCGGAGTCAGAGAACCAATCATGTTTTACATTGTGAATACACATCAACTGGGGAGAACCTGCCATTTCTCGAAGAAGAGTATGAAGTTGCAACTGAAAACGGAGGATTTCAAATGAATGGTAGGTGGTCGGACAATCCCATAGTACTGTAGAAATCGGGCAATGCCGATGGAGGGAAGGGGATTGCATAGTAAAGGTCTTACTGAGGACACATTATCCGTACTCAGGGACGGAGGAAATAATGGAAACGAAATTAGTAAGAATAGCTGAGATATCGGCAACATCAAAACATCCTATATTTACATCAGTGTACCACTTGATAAATGAAGATATGCTAAAGCAATGCCATAAGGAATTAGATGGGAACAAAGCAGTCGGAATTGACAAGGTAACTAAGGATGAGTATGGGAAGAACCTTGATAGAAATATCAAGGAACTGGTACAGAGGTTGAAAAACAAATCCTTTAAGCCACTTCCGTCACTGAGGGTATATATACCTAAAGGAAATGGAAAGAAACGACCATTAGGGATTGCTTCCTATGAAGATAAGATTGTACAAATGGCAGTGAAGAAAATACTGGGAGCTATTTATGAACCGAGATTCCTAAACTGCATGTATGGATTCAGACCGAATAGGGGGTGTCACGAAGCAATAAAAGAAGTATACCAACGGATAAGCTATGGAAAAATCAGCTATATCGTAGATGCCGATATCAAAGGTTTCTTTGACCATATCGACCATGATTGGATGATGAAGTTCCTTGAATGGAATATACAGGATAGGAACTTATTGTGGCTAATACGTAAATACCTTAAAGCAGGAATAATGGAGCAAGGAAAATTCGAGCCAACAGAGGAAGGTTCGGCACAAGGCTCAGTAATGAGTCCGATGCTTGCAAATATATACATGCATCATGTGCTGACGCTGTGGTTTAAGCTGGTGGTGCAAAGGGAAATGCAGGGAGAGTGTTTTCTCGTCAACTTTGCGGATGATTTTGTTGCAGGATTTCAATATAAGTCAGAAGCTGAAAGATACTATAAAGAGTTAAAGGAACGAATGGAAAAGTTTGGACTGGAGCTGGAAAGTAGTAAAAGCAGACTGATTGAATTTGGGAGATTTGCAGAGCAGAATCGTAGAGCAAGAGGAGAATGTAAGCCTGAAACATTTGATTTTCTGGGATTTACCTTCTACTGTAGCAAAACTCGAAAGGGAGGTTTCGTGCCAAAGGTACAGACTTCAAGAAAGAAGTTTGAGCAAAAGGTTAGAGCATACAAGAACTGGATTTACGATAATCGAAATCGACCAATGCGAGAAATAATTAAAGAGTTGAATGTAAAACTAATTGGACACTATCGGTATTATGGTGTTACATGGAATTTTCGGAAGATAACAACATTCCTGCATAGAGTACAACAGTTTCTATTCAAAGCCATGAATCGGAGAGGTTGTAGACGGGCATACACATGGAATGGATTTGTGGAAATGCTCAAGTATTACCCGTTAGCAAAACCTAAAACGTACTATTGTTTATATTGAAGCGAATGTTACTATGAGGAGCCGTATGCGGGAAAGCCGCACGTACGGATCTGTGAGGGGCTAAGATTGAGAGGTCTTAGTCTACTCGACTGCATCTGTAACAGAAGCAGCGAAGATTAAGACGGAAATTGAGCGGACACGTGCAGAAAAAGCAAAAGACGGAAAATCAGAGAAGCAGGAAAAGAAGCCGGAAAAAGTACAGGTTCAGCAAGAAAAACAGGGACAGGCAGAGCCGGAAAAAGATTATCCGCAGAAATCCAAGGAGGATCAGCTTATGGACGAATTGTTAGGAGAGCCGGTGAAGAAAGAGGGTAAGGAGCAAAACCCCTCTTTGGCAAAGACAACCAAATCCCGTCTGTCCGAGCCTACCTCAAAGAAGCAAGAGAAAACCGCAGAGGGTACTTCTAAGTTATTTACCCCGGAAAAACAAGAAAAACCATCGGTCAGGAAGAAACTCCGGGAGATACAAAATGCAAGGAAGAAAGAAGCGGAGCGGCGTGAGAATAGAAATGATCCGGTGAGAAATCAGGGAAATAAAGACCGGAATCAGATTCGCCACTAGCAGCCACAACAGAAACGAAAACCAAGGAAAGGGAAAGAAAGGTAAATTTTATGGATAATAGTTTTGATTCTTTATTAAATGCATCGGCTGTACCACAGGATGAAAAGGTACAGGCATTTATTGCAGAAAGCAGAAATAACAGGAACGATTGACCACGTTGGAATTGTAGAGAGCGTTAGTGGTGGAACCGTAAATACCATTGAAGGCAACAGTGGGGATAAAGTAGCAAGACGGAGTTACAGTATCGGAAGCAGTAACATTTATGGATATGGTGTTCTGGCATATTAGAGAAAAATGTTGTTTGGAATGATAGCGGAGATATTTATAAAAGTAAATCGCCTTTTTAAAAACGAAAAGAACCAGTGAGAGAATCGTTAAACTTCACTTACTGGTTCAATTCGTTTTAAATTTCTCGGACAACTCTGTCAGTTCTTTCGCCGTTTCTTGAGTGTGATGTAACAGGGTGTCACGCATTTCTGGTGGACAGCTAGAATAAAGCATTTTCATCTGATTAACACCTTCATCCTCCAGAGAGACATCTGGATTTATAAGTGTGTCCAAAGAGATGTGCAGAACCTTTTCCAATGCTCTTAAAATTAAATAGGAAGGATTCATTTTTCCCTTTTCAATATTGGCGATTTGCTTTACAGAAACATGGCTCAGATTAGAAAGTTCCTGCTGTGTCAGCTCTTTATTCTTTCGGGTTTTCCGCATTTTCTGCCCTAAAGCAGTTAAATCATCAATCGGCATAATCATTCACCACAAGAATATTGTATCGTTCCGGTTTATATGATGGAATGACCTTATTATGCCTGACAAGCTGTACGATTATGCCGATTATATAAAGCTGCGATTGGTGATAAACTTGTATTGTTCGAGATAAAGAACTATAATGTACTCTGTGGAGGTGCGAAATGGACTATATGATATTGAAAGAGGCCGCCGAGAAGTGGGGCGTGACACCTCGTAGGGTAAATTATTATTGTGCTGGTGGGCGTATCCCCGGTGCTGTGAAAATGGCCGGTGTTTGGCTGCTCCCTAAAACTGCGGAGAAGCCGACTGATAGGCGCAGAAAGGAAGGAAAAAAGAATAATGAAAATTCTCTTAATTGAAGATGATATAGAAATAAGTGAAATGTTATGTAGCTATCTTATAGCAGAAAATTTTGAAGTTGTCTGCGCTACCGATGGTCAAAAGGCATGTGAGGCTTTCGACATTGGTTCTTATAGTATCGTCTTGTTGGATTTGATGATTCCCCAAATTACAGGTATGAATGTAATGAAGTATATTCGTCAAAAAAGTACGGTGCCAATTATCATCATTTCTGCAAAGGATTCGGATTCCGACAAAACTTTAGGTTTGGGCCTCGGTGCGGATGATTATATTACAAAACCGTTTTCCATAACAGAGGTTATGGCGCGTATTAAAGCAAACATACGGAGAAATACCGAATATGCTGCCGTACAGCCAGAGCAAACGAAACTTGTGTGGGGCCCATTGGTTATGAACTTGGAAAATCACACCGTCACAAAATCAGGCGAGATTATCGAACTGACCGCAAAAGAATTTGATATTTTACGGCTGCTTCTAGAAAACCCACAAAGGGTCTACACAAAGGCTCAAATATATTCTTTAATTTGGAATGATGCCTATATGGGGGATGAAAATGCCGTCAATGTTCACATCAGCCGTTTACGAACGAAAATTGAGGATGATCCACGAAAGCCGCAAGTTGTTATAACTGTATGGGGAATTGGCTATAAGCTGGGAGAACAGAAATGAGCAATGCGACAATTATCTTTTTACTAACCCTCTGTATTATGATTTTAATCTGTATCATTGTGTACCAGCAGTTTGTATTCCATAACGGAACAAAAGCAAAAATACATGAGATCAGCAGCAAATTGAAAGAACTTCTTGACACCGACAGCGACGAAAAAGTGACAGTCTTTACCGATAATAAGGCACTGATAGAGCTTGCAACACAAATCAATCGAATGTTGGAAGATCGGCAAAAAGTAAAAGTTGAGTATCGGCGGGCTGAAATGGCATCCAAAAAGATGTTATCTAACATTTCCCACGACATTAAAACTCCCATGACAGTGATTCTTGGCTATTTGGAGATTATGCGTTTGAACGGAACCCAAAGCAATGAAATGTTGCAAAAGGTAGAAAGCACTGCCCAGCGGGTAATGGGATTGATTACACAATTCTTTACGCTTGCTAAATTAGAGGCTGGCGATACAGATATGCCATTGGAGCGTTTGAATGTGAACGAAGCCTGCCGGAAAAATATTTTGGATTTCTATGAACTCCTTTCACAAGAAAATTTTGAAGTGGAAATTAATATACCCGATCATGTGTTGTATGCAAATGCCAATAAAGATGCGTTGCAAAGAATTATGTTCAATTTGATTTCCAATGCAATTCGCTATGGCGGCGATGGAAAATATTTAGGTATGTTTTTGCGGGCAGATCAGGCACATATCTATATAGACATTGTGGACAGGGGCCGTGGAATTGAAAAAGAATTTGCCGATTCGGTTTTTGATCGGCTGTTTATGATGGAAGATTCCAGAAATAGTGCTATGCAGGGAAATGGTCTTGGACTGACGATTGCGAAAAATCTTGCCTTGCAACTCGGTGGCGATATTACTTTAGAAAGTCATCCGCACCAGAAAACAGTTTTCACTATTACGCTCAAGAAAATGGCCTATTAAACCATAGGTCATTTTTTCAAGAAAGAAATTTGTAAGAATTATTCAAGAGTTTTGAAAATCGAACTTTCTATAATGTCAGTAGAAAGGAGGGCAAGACAATGCCATTTATTTTACAAACAAGTGGTCTTTCTAAAAAGATCGGTAGTAAGGCACTTGTCACTGATGTTAATATTCATATTCCCAAAGGGGAAATTTATGGTTTTCTTGGTCCTAACGGAGCTGGTAAAACCACAGTGATGAAGATGATTACTAACCTTTGGAAACCTACCAGTGGGACTATTGAGGTGTTTGGAGAGGTATTGACTCCAAAATCCTATGAAGTCTTAAAAAGAATGGGAAGTATCATCGAGTTTCCCACCTTTTATGACCACATGACCGGGCGTGAGAACTTACAGCTTCATTGTGAGTATATGGGCTATTACAATGTTGACAGTGTTGAAAGTGCGCTACAAATGCTGGACTTAACCGCAGCCGCCGATCAGCCGGTCAAGAACTATTCCCTCGGTATGAAAGAACGCCTCGGAATTGCAAGAGCCATTATGTGCAAGCCGGAACTGCTTATTCTTGACGAACCCACAAACGGCCTTGATCCAGCAGGGATGAAACAAATTCGTGATTTATTAAAAACACTTTGTTCAGAGTACGGCATTACCGTTATGATTTCAAGTCACATTTTATCTGAAGTGGAGAGTATTGCGGATACCATTGGTATTATCCATCACGGAAAAATGATGAAAGAAATTCGTATGCAAGATATTGAGGAAATGAACCTCAATTATGTGGAGCTTTCTGTCACGGATGAAAAGCGGGCTGCCTATGTCTTGACTGAAAAGTTGGGTCTGCAAAATTTTAAGATTCTTGACAGCGGTAAAATTCGCATATATGACCATGCAGCGTCTACCCAGCAGTTGACGAAAATACTGGCTCTGAATGATGTCGAAGTTGTGAGCATTGGAAAGAAATCTGAAACGCTGGAGGACTACTTCTTGAAGCTGACCGGGGAGGTGAAATATCATGCTTAAACTCATTAGGCTGGAATGGAAAAAGAATAATGTAGGCAAGTACATTCGCAATGAGGTTATCATGTCGGCTCTGATCTGCCTGTTCATGTTTGCCCTTTGCTATTTGGGAATTGCCAATGATCCTGATACGGGTGTTCCTGATGCGGCGCCGGGTAACAGTGCGATTTCTTCCTCTATCGAGCTGTTTACAAGCATGGCTTTTTTGGTGTTTACCAGTGTCATGTTGTCCACATACATTGTGAGCGCCTATAAAAACAAAACCATGAACTTAATGTTTGCGTATCCAATTAAGCGACAGAAAATTCTCGTTTCTCAAATGTTAGCTGTATGGATTTTCAATTTCGTGGCGTTGGTGCTGACAAAACTATTGATTTACGGCTGCATTTTACTTGGTGCACAATTCATGGTTTCCTCATTCCCACTGGACTACAACATGGCAAGTATGGGGTTCTATATTCAGTTACTCTTAAAGTCCGTTGTCATTGTAACCATGAGTTTTATCTCCTTGTTTATTGGTATGGCTATGAAGTCCTCAAAAGCTGCCATCGTATCATCTTTTCTGCTGATTTTTTTGACACAGGCTAATGTGGGCGATTTTTCTTTGGCGGATAATGCCATTCTTCCTGTTGTACTTATGGTACTTTCCTTAATCTTTGCGTTTCTCTCGATTTACAATGTGGAAACTAAGGATTTGAACTAAATGCTCAACGAAATGAAAGTTCTTATAGTGATGCCAATTATAAATTGATATTAAGAGTTAATTAAACTGCCGGACGACGGCAAAAGAAAAAAAGCCGTCGTAGAGCAGACAATTTGACACGCCCATTTGAAACGGCGGCTTTGATTTTCAGAGCCGCCGTTTCTTTGCGTTTACAAAAACCAATGACGACTTACAGGGACACGGTAGCCGATTGGAGGTTATATTAGCGTGTCTCGGTTGCTTTTTCAAAACTCATATGATTTACATCAGTTAAAAAAAGCATTGCTGTTACACCTGATAAATTTAGCATTGTATCGGTATTATCATTCCGTGTAATTCAGTATAATAGCGGTTGCTCTGGTTGCGTCAGTTTTCCAATGTGGAAATCTGGCGTTTTTTATTGCCAATTTTTAGAAAATACTTCGACATTATATCGATGTCGTGCCCCACCTACTGATCTGAATTCAAAAAAATTCAGATCGGAGGAAAGAACATGGAAGGCAGACAGCCAAAAAGAAGAAAAGATAAATATAACCCATATGAAATCTATGAGAAGGACGGAAAATATTATGTTTCATTCCGCAATGGTGAAAAAGAGTACAAGGATTTGGAAATAGGAAAGAATGTATATGAGGCTTTTAATACGTTTGAATTGCAGGACGTGTCGCATATGAATGTTGTGGACAGGCATCTGGAACAGTCAGAAATCTGGGATTCCAGTTTATATGAACGAGTATTTCAGAAAGAGGAAGGTGTAGAGGATACTGTTCTGAATAAACTGGAAACGGAACGGTTACATAGTGCAATCCAGCAGTTGTCGGAAATTCAGAGAAGACGATTGATGAAGTATTATTTTGAAGATAAGAATTATGAGCAGATTGCACAGGAAGAAGGCTGCTCTTTTCAGATGGTAGCAAAGTCTGTAAAAGCAGCAATCAGAAATTTGAAAAAGATTTTGAGATAGTGGGTTGAAAAATAGCGTTTAAGTGAGGAAACAGGTGGAAAGAGAAATATTCTGATCCGCCTGTTTCTTCTTTTGTCACGAAAAGACTGGGGAGCGGGACGAACCTTGACAAATTCATATACATTCATCAGACACATTCCTGTTGTTATCGTGATGAGCGTAAGCCACATTAACAGATACGCCATAACACAGGCTGGGTAAAGACAGCGAAATCCCACCCGCATACTTCCTTTTGGTTTCAGTTTGTATTACCCGGACTGTTGAGCGAAAAATATCTGGTTATAACTGTCAGATTGCTTCTGGCAGGGCGATGACAGACAACAGGCATAATGATACTCCTGTCCGGTCATAAAGTCGTGTATACAAAATATTTCTTTGATGCCGCAACAAGTGAGGGCAGCTTCAGGAGATCCCTGGAGAGGAAAACTCCTAATCCCATATATTTATTTTAGATAAAATCCTGTGGAGCTGATTAGCAGTCAGCCGTCTGATGATTTCCCAATTACAAGTCGGGACGTCGGGGACAAATAGGCTTGTATTTTACATATTTAGGGATAACAACAGTTAGAAAGTCGAGAGGAGATAAAGCAAAGATGGAAGATAGAAACGTCAGGCGTGGGGATATTTATCATGCCGACCTTGATCCTGTATTTGGAAGTGAACAGGGCGGTTATCGTCCGGTGCTGGTGATTCAGAACAATATAGGAAATAAATACAGTCCGACAGTGATTGTGGCAGCAATTACTAGTAAAGAAAAAATGAAACTGCCAACACACATTGCAGTCCCGGAAATGGAAGGGTTAGAAAAAGATTCTGTAGTGCTGTTGGAGCAGCTTAGAACTTTAGATAAAAGACGGTTGGAAAATTATGTGTGTACCTTAGACCGCACTGAAATGGAGAAAATCAATAAAGCAATCAGGAGAAGTACCGGGATACCGAAGATAATTGAAAAACCACTAGTCGTGAGCTTGTGCAGAGTATGTGCAGGCAATTTTTATGAGGTGCCGGGACGTTATATCCGGCGGATGAATCCGGAGCAGCGATATAAGGAATTATGTATGTTCTGCAATGTCCGGAATGGGTACGACTATTATATAGGAAGAAAGAACAAGTAACACGTAAAAGTCAAGTGTGCGATTTGAAAATTCGCACATTGGACGATGTAGACGAAAATGGATATCTTAGTGGTGTACCGTTTTTAGATGTTACACAGCTAAAAACTACCGGTAGTAAAGCGCAAAGATTAGGACGAGGAGGATAACGTCATGGCAATGATAGAGAATGAAATGGAAAAGAAAGTATATAAAGTAGAAGATGTTCAAAATTTGCTTGGGCTGGGACGCTCCAAGGCATATGAATTTATAGAAAATGTTTATTATGACAGAAAACCATTCCGGGTGTTGAAGATTGGCAGATCTTATCGTATCCCATGCAATTCTTTTGATAAGTGGCTGAATGGAGACGAGGAGAGAGAAAGAGTGAGAGCAGAATGAAACAGAAAGAAACGCAGCAAGAGACAATGTCAAAGGAAAAGAGAGTTGTCTTTTTTGAAGGAAAATCATGGTATCACAGAACCAAAGAGCTGCAGGACGATCTGACGACAAAATATGGGAAAAAAGGTGGCTTTGAAACGCCGGAAGAAGCAGAGAAAAGTTACTGGGAATATGAAAAAAGATACCAGAAGAAGCAGAGAGATCTCCAGATTGCAAAAATGCAAAAGACAGATGTGATGCTTGGGGATTATCTGGAATACTGGTTTGAAAATATTTTCAGCCCGAGAATTGAGACAACCACGAGAATGGTTGGAGCATATACCTTATATAATCTGATTCTTCCGAGTATGGAAGCGGATATCAAATTAAGGTATGTTTCAGTAGAGTATTTTAGATGCTCTACTGGAACGTGTCGCGAAAATCTGTCCTTCAGCGGGAAATAAAGGGCGGGAGCTTTTGAGTATCGCCATGAAAGATGCAGCAAGAGATAAGTTCATAAGCTATAATCCAATGCCTGAGACAAAGCCATATCCGAGAGCAAAACCAAAGGTAAGGGTATTAGGCAAAGAAAAATTGAAGGTTTTTCTTGAAGCTGCGAGCAAGAATCCTTGGTATCTGGAAATTTTACTGGGACTGTTTTGTGGATTACGAAAAGGAGAAATCCTTGGATTGAAGTTTCAGGACTTTGATTTTGAAAAGCAGACGGTCAGAATCAGCAGACAGATTGTCGGAAATCTTAAAGTGAAAGAACAGGAATTTACGATTACGGAATATGCTGTTATCGAACGGAATCCAAAGACGGAGAACAGTTACCGGATATTAAGAGTTCCGAAAGTGGTGATGCGGGAAGTGAAACACAGACAACAGTTAATTGATAAGCGTAAAGCAGATATGGGGGTAGCGTACAAGGATTATGATTATGTATCTTGTCAGGAAAACGGCGAACCCCGATCATTAACGGCAATGAATCAGGCACTTACGAAAATCTGTAACAGAAATGGATTGCCAAATATCACCGTACATGGACTCAGACATATGTTTGCGACCATTTTAATTGAGCTTGGAGTTCCATTGTTTAAAATATCTGGTCTGTTAGGTCATAGTTCCGTTCATACGACTTACGAATATTATTGTGAGATTATGGACGAGCAGGATAAGATTATTGCGTTTGTAAATAATACATTTGTACCACAACGAACTGAAACGGAGGGATAGCCATGCATAAGACCTTTGACTTTAAGAAATATGTAGAATATAAGGTCTATTCGGTGACAACAATCAAAAATGGATATGGATTTCGTGTGTTGCTGACGTTTGCAGACGAAAGTACAAAGACACAGCAACATGCGGGATTCACAACCAAAAGAGAAGCTAATGCATTTCGTGATGAAGTAATCGGACAGCTACATACTGGAACCTATATTGTGTATGGAAAAATCCGGGTAGAGGAGTTTATGATCTTCTGGTTGGAAGATATTATGCGTCCCCGAATAACAGACGACACATATACAACTTACAAAAGTGCCATTAGGAATTATATTGTTCCACAGTTTGGAAAAATGTATATGTCTACACTGAATCAGGGTTATATCAGAAAATTATATAATACAGTTGCAGAAAAGTACGAATCAGTTGCGAAAAATGTCAGGACGATCATGAAAACATCATTGGAGTATACATTTAACAAAAATGTATTGGCAACTAATCCTGCGAAGGGAATCAATTTACCGAAGAAAATAAAAAAGACAGAGTATCGTGTTCTGAAAATCGATGAAAAGAAAACATTGACACTTCCGCAGGTGCTACAGTTGATTGAGGCAAGTAAAGAAACACCGATTCATATGCAGATTTTATTTGCTGTATTGATGGGGCTCAGAAGAAGTGAAATCAACGGTTTGAAATACAGTGATGTCGATTACATTCACAGGACGTTGAGAGTCGAGCGTCAGTTGGGAAAGAAGCCAAACAGTAAAGCAGAAGACTGTGCACCTAAGATGCTGACAAAGCAGGAAATTAAAACAAAAACACCTGCTGGTGTGCGTGAACTTCCAATACCGGATTATGTATTTGAAGCAATTCTGGAAGAACGGAAAACTTATGAGAAGAACCGCAGACGCAGACCAAAAGAGTTCCGGGACTGGAATTATATTTGTTGTTCTACATATGGGAATCCAAGGAGTAAAGGCTTTCATCAGAAATACTATAAAGACTTGTTGGAATCCTTGGATTTGCCTGATATTCATTTTCACCAGTTGGGAAATACCTATGCAACTATTTTGCTGAAGAATAGCTTTAATTCAAAAGGTGTTTCGCATTTATTGGGACATGCCAAGGAAATCATATCAGTAGATGTCTATGGAGATACGCAGGAAATCATAGAAGACTGTCTGGATATATTGGAACCATTTATTGAAGAAGTTATTCCAAAAGAGCGGAAAGATCAGTATTATGATTATTCAGAAGTGATTGAAATAGACTTAATTCTGGAGGAATATTTCCACGCAGCATGATAAAAAATAGAATAGTAGTGAGAGAGAAAAGTACAAATAAGAATCGAACATTTGTACTTTTTTCTTGCTTTCATCTATATACTTTCAAAAAAATGTCTGATATAATAGGGACTGTTACAAGAACAAACAGTAAAAATATGACAGGACCGGAGGTTAGTATTTTCAGGTATTTCCGAGTGCTGTTTTATCCGCAAATATTAGTTTTGTGACTTTTATTCGTAACGAGGTGAGAAACACATCTATTCACTATAAAAATGAGCTTTTCGTTACGAATCTGGATACGAATTTTTGGCTGATAATGATCATAGTAAAAGTCACAAATGGAGGGATTTACCATGAATGAGTTCAAATTAAAAGCCCCATATAAGCCGACCGGAGACCAGCCACAGGCGATTGCAGAGCTTGTGAAAGGGTTCAAGGAAGGCAACCAATGCCAGACTTTACTGGGGGTTACGGGTTCTGGAAAGACTTTTACGATGGCAAACGTGATCCAGCAATTACAAAAGCCGACACTGGTCATCGCTCATAATAAAACACTTGCTGCGCAGCTCTACGGAGAATTCAAGGAGATGTTCCCCGATAACGCAGTGGAATATTTTGTCTCCTACTACGACTATTATCAGCCGGAAGCATATGTTCCATCTTCAGACACATATATTGCCAAGGATTCGTCCATCAATGACGAGATTGATAAGCTTCGACTCTCCGCAACTATGTCACTGATGGAGCGAAGAGATGTGATCATTGTTGCAAGTGTATCTTGTATCTATGGACTGGGTAACCCGATAGATTATCAGAACATGGTAGTTTCTTTGCGTCCCGGCATGATTAAAGACCGTGATGAAGTAATGGCAAAGCTGATTGAGATCCAGTATGATCGTAATGATATGGATTTCCACCGTGGTACATTTCGTGTGCGTGGAGATGTTTTGGAAATCATTCCGGCATATGAGAGTGATACAGCAATTCGTCTAGAGTTCTTTGGAGACGAGATAGACAGGATTTCAGAGATTGATATTTTGACAGGAGAGGTGAAAGATGAGCTGAAGCATATAGCCATCTTTCCGGCATCTCATTACGTGGTTGACCGCGAGAATATTAAGCGTGCGGTTGCGGATATTGAAGAAGAATTAGAAGAACGAGTCAAAGAGTTTAAGAGAAATGATAAGCTTTTAGAGGCACAGCGTATTGCGGAACGAACGAATTTTGATATTGAGATGCTTAAGGAGACTGGATTTTGTTCCGGAATTGAGAATTATTCCAGACATTTGGCAGGGCTTCGACCGGGACAGGCTCCGTATACATTGATCGATTATTTCCCGGATGATTTTATCATGATGATTGATGAGTCACATAAGACGATCCCGCAGATTGGTGGAATGTATCACGGAGACCAGTCGAGAAAGCAGACATTGGTAGATTATGGATTCCGTCTGCCGTCTGCGAAAGATAACCGTCCGCTTAACTTTGATGAGTTTGAAAGCAAGATTAATCAGGTGATGTTTGTATCTGCGACACCGGGAGAATATGAGAAGGATCATGAACTTCTTCGAGCAGAACAGGTAATCCGTCCGACAGGACTTCTGGATCCGGAAGTTGAAGTGCGACCGGTAGAAGGACAGATTGATGATCTGATCGGTGAAGTGAACAAAGAGATCAGTAAGAAGAATAAAGTCCTTGTCACAACGCTGACAAAGCGCATGGCAGAAGATTTGACAGATTATATGCGTGAAGTAGGAATCCGTGTAAAATATCTTCATTCGGATATTGATACGCTTGAACGTACGGAGATCATCCGAGATATGCGTCTGGATGTGTTTGATGTGTTGGTTGGGATCAACCTCTTGAGAGAAGGACTTGATATTCCGGAAATCACTCTTGTTGCAATCCTTGATGCAGATAAAGAAGGATTCCTTCGTTCAGAGACTTCGCTGATTCAGACAATCGGTCGTGCAGCGCGTAATGCAGAAGGACATGTAATCATGTATGCAGATAAGATTACAGATTCTATGCAGTTGGCGATTGATGAGACACAGCGTCGTCGTGAGATTCAGATGAGATACAATGAAGAGCATGGAATTACGCCGAAGACAATTCAGAAGTCGGTGCGTGATCTGATCAGTATCTCTAAAAAGGTTGCGGCAGAAGAGATGCGGCTTGAAAAAGATCCGGAGTCCATGAGCCAGAAAGAACTGGAGAAACTGATCGCGGATCTGACGAAACAGATGAAGAAGGCAGCAGCGGAATTGAACTTTGAGGCAGCGGCAGAGCTTCGTGATAAGCTTGTTGAATTAAAAAAGATGCTCAATGATATGGAATAGGAGATTACAAAATGGGTAAGAAAATGGACGCCAGACAGTACATTAAGATACGAGGCGCGAATGAAAATAACCTGAAGAATATAGATGTAGATATCCCAAGAAATGAACTGGTTGTTTTGACGGGACTTAGCGGTTCTGGAAAATCTTCCCTTGCATTTGATACAATTTATGCAGAAGGACAGAGACGTTATATGGAATCACTGTCTTCCTATGCAAGACAGTTTCTTGGTCAGATGGAGAAACCGGATGTAGAAAGTATCGAAGGGCTTTCACCTGCAATTTCTATCGATCAGAAATCAACGAACCACAATCCACGTTCCACAGTTGGAACTGTTACGGAGATTTATGATTATTTTCGATTATTATATGCGAGAGTTGGAATTCCGCATTGCCCGAAGTGTGGCCGTGAGATTGCAAAACAGTCGGTAGATCAGATGGTGGATCAGATCATGGCGCTTCCGGAGAGAACGAAGATACAGCTTTTGGCACCTGTTGTACGTGGAAGAAAAGGAACACATGCAAAGCTTTTCGAACGTGCAAAAAAGAGTGGATATGTTCGTGTTCGTGTGGATGGCAATATGTATGAGCTTTCAGAAGAAATTACATTAGATAAGAATATCAAGCATAATATTGAGATTATTGTAGATCGTCTTGTAGTAAAACCTGGAATTGAAAAACGACTGACAGATTCTGTCGAAAATGTACTTGAGCTCGCAGAAGGTCTGCTTGTTGTCGACGTGATCGATGGAGAATCTCTGAATTTCAGCCAGAGCTTTTCATGTCCTGTCTGCGAAATCAGTATCGATGAGATTGAGCCTCGTAGTTTTTCTTTTAACAATCCATTTGGGGCATGTCCGGAATGTTTTGGACTTGGTTATAAAATGGAATTTTCAGAAGAGTTAATGATTCCGGATCCGTCGTTGTCTATTAATCAAGGTGCGATTGCAGTTTTAGGATGGCAGTCCTGTACAGACAAGAGCAGCTTCACACGTGCAATTCTGGATGCACTTTGTAAAGAATATCATTTTGATCTGGACACCCCTTTTGAGGACTATCCGAAAAAAATCCATGATGTTTTGATTTATGGAACAGATGGAAAAGAAGTGAAGGTTTATTATAAAGGTCAGAGAGGCGAAGGGATTTATCCGGTTGCATTTGAAGGATTGATCAAGAATGTGGAACGTCGTTACCGTGAGACAGGTTCTCAGACGATGAAAGCAGAATATGAGACATTTATGAATATTACACCATGTTCAGCCTGTAAAGGACAGCGCTTGAAGCCGGGGGCTTTAGCTGTAACAGTTGGAGATAAGAATATTTCAGAAGTGACAACACTTTCTATAGAACGGCTTCAGAAATTTTTAGATGAACTTCAATTGACAGAGACACAGCAGTTGATTGGTAATCAGATTCTGAAAGAGATCAAAGCAAGAATCAGGTTTTTGATGGATGTCGGTCTGGATTATCTGACGCTTGCGCGTGCGACAGGAACTCTTTCCGGTGGAGAAGCACAGAGAATTCGACTTGCAACACAGATTGGATCAGGTCTGGTCGGAGTTGCATATATTCTGGATGAGCCGAGTATCGGACTTCATCAAAGAGATAATGATAAACTTCTTGCGACGCTGAAACATCTGCGTGATCTTGGAAATTCATTGATTGTAGTAGAACATGATGAAGATACGATGCTGGCAGCGGATTATATAGTAGATATCGGTCCGGGGGCAGGAGAACATGGCGGTCAGGTTGTTGCTGTGGGAAATGCACAGGAAATTATGAAAAATCCAAATTCTGTCACTGGAGCGTATTTGAGTGGAAAAATCAGGATTCCGGTTCCGACAGAAAGAAAGAAGCCGACAGGTTATCTGAAAGTAGTCGGTGCACAAGAGAATAATCTCAAGAACATTGATGTAAAATTCCCTTTGGGAGTTATGACTTGTGTAACAGGAGTGTCTGGATCGGGGAAAAGTTCTCTTGTGAATCAGATTTTATATAAAAGACTTGCAAGAGACTTGAACCGGGCAAGAACAATCCCTGGAAAACATAAGAGAATAGAAGGGCTAGAGCAGGTTGACAAAGTGATTAATATCGACCAGTCACCAATCGGAAGGACGCCACGGTCAAATCCTGCCACTTATACAGGCGTGTTTGATTTGATCCGAGATTTGTTTGCAGGAACACCGGATGCAAAAGCGCGTGGATATAAGAAAGGACGGTTTAGCTTTAATGTTAAGGGGGGACGTTGCGAAGCATGTGCAGGAGACGGAATCCTGAAAATCGAGATGCATTTTCTTCCGGATGTTTATGTTCCATGTGAGGTCTGTGGCGGAAAGCGTTACAATCGTGAGACGCTGGAAGTACGCTATAAAGGGAAAAATATTTATGATGTATTGAATATGACAGTGGAAGAAGCGGTAGATTTCTTCGAAAACGTGCCAAGCATTCGAAGAAAGATGGAGACGTTGAGAGATGTCGGATTGTCGTATATTCGTTTGGGACAGCCTTCTACAGAGCTTTCAGGTGGTGAGGCACAAAGAATTAAACTTGCGACAGAACTTAGCAAACGCAGTACCGGAAAAACGGTATATATTCTGGATGAACCTACGACAGGACTTCATTTTGCAGACGTGCATAAATTAACAGAGATTCTCCGCAGACTTTCCGGGGATGGAAATACAGTAATTGTAATCGAACATAATCTGGATGTGATTAAGACGGCAGACTATATTATTGACATTGGACCAGAAGGAGGAGACCGCGGAGGAACTGTTGTGGCAAGTGGTACTCCGGAAGAGGTCGCAAAGAATCCAGATTCTTATACAGGGAAATATATTGCGGCTATATTGGAGAAATAAAGACGAAAAAAAGTCGAAAAAAGTCGTAAAATATATGCAAAAAATGCCTTTCTATTTTAAGCGAAGTCTATTATACTAAAGTATGCGGATGATAAAACATTACTGTTTTGGTTACATAATATTGACAACAGTAAATAGTGAAAAAAACAGTAACGATAAACCCCTTCAAGGGACAAAAGACACTTGATTGAGGAAAGAAAATGCTGGAATCAGTAACAGACAAAGTTGTTTATTTGCAGGAGCTTGCTGAGAACAGCAAAAGAGCGTTTTAGAAGGGAGATATAGAAATTATGATGTCAGTAGATCTTGGAATAGATTTGGGGACAGCCAGTGTACTGGTATATGTGAAAGGAAAAGGGGTTGTTCTGAAAGAACCATCAGTTGTCGCATTTGATCGTGATACGAATGTGATCAAGGCAATTGGTGAAGAAGCGCGTCTGATGCTTGGAAGAACACCGGGGAATATCATTGCGGTAAGACCACTCAGACAAGGAGTAATCTCTGATTATACCGTGACGGAGAAGATGATTAAGTATTTTGTTCAGAAAGCTCTGGGAAAACGTACATTTAAGAAGCCAAGAATCAGTATCTGTGTACCAAGTGGTGTTACAGAAGTAGAAAAAAAGGCAGTGGAAGAGGCTACATTTGCAGCCGGAGCAAGAGAAGTTCATCTGATTGAAGAACCTGTGGCAGCTGCAATAGGAGCAGGAATAGATATTTCAAAGCCTTGTGGAAATATGATTGTTGATATCGGTGGCGGTACAGCAGATATTGCAGTTATTTCGCTGGGTGGAACAGTTGTGAATACATCAATTAAGATAGCGGGTGATGATTTCGATGAAGCAATCGTACGCTATATGAGAAAGAAACACAATCTTCTGATCGGAGAAAGAACAGCAGAAGATATCAAGATTAAGATTGGAACGACTTATCCACTTGTAGAAGAAGAGAAGATGGAAGTCAGAGGGCGTAATCTGGTAACAGGGCTTCCGAAGACGGTTACGGTGACTTCGTCTGAGACAGAAGAAGCTTTAAGAGAATCTACAGGACAGATTGTAGAAGCTGTAATCGGAGTACTTGAGCAGACTCCGCCGGAGTTGTCGGCAGATATCCTTGATCGGGGAATTGTTCTTACCGGAGGAGGAGCACTTCTTCGCGGGTTGGAAGAATTGATCGAAGAGAGAACAGGAATTAACACGATGACAGCGGAGGATCCGATGAAAGTCGTTGCAATTGGTACCGGACAGTTTGTGGAATTTATGAGTGGAAGAAAAGAGTTTTAAGAGAAAGAATTCTGAAAAAGAATTTGAAGTGTCAGGTTCTTAGAGAAGAAGATTCAATTACAAGGGGTGTGTATAATAGGAACACACCCTTTTTCTGCATATAAATAGGAAAAGATACAAGAAGAGAGAGGAAAAAGTGTGGAAACAGTTACAGGGTATGTGAGTCATATTGTATATAGAAATTCTGATAATGGGTATACAGTATTTCATATTGAACATGACGATGGTGAAGTGACATGCGTGGGAAGTCTGAACTATATTAATGAAGGAGAACTTCTTGAAATTCAAGGAGAATATGTGAATCATAATGTTTACGGTAAGCAGTTGAAGATTTCTCATTATAAAGTAAAAGAGCCGGAGGATATTGTTTCTATTGAACGATATCTTGGCTCCGGAGCAGTGAAAGGTGTGGGTGCGGCACTGGCTGGCCGAATCGTGAAAAAGTTTAAAGAGGATACTTTCCGCATTATTGAAGAAGAGCCGGAAAGACTTGCGGAGATCAAAGGAATCAGTGAAAGAAAAGCACAGGAGATTGCATCTCAGCTTGAAGAAAAGAAAGATATGCGAAAAGCCATGATTTATCTGCAGAAATACGGTATTTCCACAAAGCTGGCAGCCAAGATTTATCAGTATTACGGAATGAAAGTGTATAAAGTGCTAGAAGAAAATCCGTATCAGCTTGCAGATAATATTGAAGGAATCGGATTTAAGACTGCGGATGAAATTGCATCCAAGATTGGCATACATACAGATTCAGATTATCGTATACGAAGTGGTTTGTTTTATACATTGCAACAGGCAGTAGGTGAGGGGCATGTGTATTTACCACAGAATATATTGCTTCGAAGGGCGAATGCACTTTTAGGAGTTGATCTTGAAGATATTGAGAAGTACATCATGGATCTGTGTATAGAGCGGAAAACAGTTATGAAAGAAGTGGATGAGGAAATTCGCATTTATCCAGCACATTATTATTACTTGGAATTGAATACTGCGAAAATGCTTAATGATCTTGATATTGACTGTCAGATGCCGGAAGACATGATGGAGAAACGTCTGAAAAGAGTAGAACAGAAAGAAAAGATAGAATTGGATCCAATGCAGCACAGAGCTGTTATAGAAGCTATTAAACATGGTTTGCTCATATTAACAGGAGGACCGGGTACAGGTAAGACGACAACGATCAATACGATGATTCAATTTTTTGAAAGCGAAGGAATGAGTATCCTTCTTGCAGCGCCAACAGGACGCGCGGCAAAGCGAATGACAGAGGCTACAGGATATGAAGCCCAGACGATTCACAGATTACTTGAAGTAAGTGGAAATCCTGAGGAAGAGAACAGTGTAGGTGGATTTTTGAGAAACAGAGAGAATCCACTTGAGACAGATGTTATCATTATAGATGAGATGTCCATGGTTGATCTGAATCTGATGCATGCGCTTTTATCAGCAGTTATTCCAGGAACAAGACTTATTCTTGTGGGAGATGTGGATCAGCTTCCGTCCGTGGGACCGGGAAGTGTGTTAAAAGATATCATACGTTCAGAAAAATTTCACGTAGTGACGCTTACAAAGATTTTTCGTCAGGCAGGAGAGAGTGATATTGTAGTAAATGCTCATAAGATCAATGCAGGAGAACCGGTTACAATTGATAATAAAAGCCGGGATTTCTTCTTCTTAAAACGCCAGGATGCGAATACGATCATTAGCGTCGTTATTACTTTAATACAGAAGAAATTACCCAGATATGTGCAGGCCGACCCAAATGAAATCCAGGTAATGACACCAACACGTAAGGGATTGCTGGGTGTAGAACGATTGAATGTGATTCTACAGCAATATCTGAATCCTTCAGATTCCCAAAAAACGGAGAAAGAAATTAATGGTAGATTGTTCCGTGAAGGTGACAAAGTAATGCAGATTAAAAATAATTATCAATTAGAGTGGGAAGTTTCTACCAGATTTGGATTAACAGTTGACAAAGGAATTGGAGTTTTTAACGGTGATATGGGAGTCATTGATGAAATCAATGAATATACAGAAACTGTTATCGTGGAATATGATGAGGGGAGAAAGGTAAAATATGGATACGATATGACAGATGAGTTAGAACTTGCCTATGCGATTACGGTTCATAAATCTCAGGGAAGCGAGTATCCGGCGGTCATTATCCCACTTCTTCCAGGACCAAAGTTACTATATAACAGGAATCTGCTTTATACAGCAGTGACGCGGGCAAAAAAATGTTTAACAATAGTAGGGAGTGAACTAACATTTCAGGAAATGATCGAAAACAAAAGCGAACAGGGAAGATTTACAAGCTTAGACGAGCGAATCAAAGAATTTTAGAAAAAATGTATCCAAAAAGATGCCCGTTTTGTCAGGAAATCAGCTCAAAAGGTATTTGCGATGACTGTAGAAAACAGGTTGTTAAGGTGGGAAAAATAAAATGTATCCATTGTGGAAAGCCATTGGAGGATGAAACGAAAGAGTATTGCAGGGATTGTGAAAGAAGAAAAAGTAATTATGAACAAGGACGCAGCCTCTGGGTTCACATTCCGCCGGTTTCAAATTCAGTATATCGGTTGAAATATCACAACAAGCGATATTATGCGGAAATCTTTGGGAAAGAGCTGGCAGATGAGTTTGAATTTCAGATTCGAAGATGGGGGATTCAGGCAATTATTCCAATTCCATTACATAGATCGAAAATGAGAAAACGAGGATATAATCAGGCAGAACTTTTAGCAAAGCAGTTATCAGAATGTATGGGAATTCCTATAGAAAAAGATGTTTTATATCGGATTAAGAAAACCCGGCCTTTAAAGGAAATGAACGGGGAGCAGAGACACAGAAATCTGAAGGGGGCATTTGCGGTTTCAAAATCGTGGAATCCACGCCAGAACATTCTTCTGATTGATGATATTTACACAACCGGAAGTACAATAGAACGTGCTGCAGGAATCCTGAAAAAAGCAGGTGTTAAAAATGTCTACTTTTTGACTCTAAGCATTGGACAAGGCATCTGAACATATGGTATACTTAGGAGAGAAATCTTGAAAGGTGAATGTCGGATATGTTAGATAAAGACAGGATTCGTTTAATGACAAAAATGTCGATATATGAGAAGAATTACAGAGATGATTTTAAAATTGCCGATTATTACAGAAAAGATTATGCAAGTCTTAAGAGATGGATTACATTGATTTGGGTAACAATAGGTTATGCAATTTTGTTCGTTAGTTTCTGCATTTATTCGAGTGATAGTTTATCTGCTGATCTGACAATTTTAAAACTATTCGTTCTCTTGATTGCAGCAATTGCAGGCTATATAGTTCTTTTGGTTATATATGGGGTTTGCGCAAATAGTTTTTATAAGAGAAAACATGCAGTTGCCAAACAGAATGTAAAACGTTATTATCGTAATTTGTCCCGTTTAGAGAAGATGTGTAAAAAGGAGAAGAATGAGCAATGAACAATTTATTGGTTCTTAGAGAAAGATTTAAGCAGATTTATGTTTCTCACTCTCTCTTGGTTCGAAAGGGAGCACAGTTTTTGCTTGCACTTTTGGTGTTTAACCTGATCAATTCTAATATTGGATTTATGAAGATGGCATCATCTGTTCTTTGTACTGTTGGCTTAGCAGTAGTCTGTACATTTCTCCCTCTGGCAGTAATGACGGCAGCAGCAACTGTGTTAATAGTGGCTCATTTATATACATTATCTATGCCAATAGCCGGAGTTGCGGTGATACTGTTTTTGTTAATGTATATTTTCTACTTTCGATTTACCCCAGAGAAGAGCTGGCTGATTCTGCTGACAGTAGTAGCTTTCGGCATGAAAATACCACTGGTGATTCCGGTTATATTTGGGCTGTTAGGTACTACAATATGGATTGTTCCTGCATCCTGCGGAATCCTTGTTTATTATCTGCTTTACCTGATCAAAGCTTCTGCAACAGCATTGAAAGGTACAGATGGAACAACAATGATCAGCACTTTAACCAATTTTACAAAACAGTTTGTAGGCTATCAAGAAATGTGGGTTATGCTGTTTGCAGTAGTGATTGGAATACTGGTAGTGAACGGAATTAAAAATCGGGCAGTTGATCATTCCTGGAAGATAGCATCAGCAACAGGAGCAGCAGTTTGTGTGATCGTAGGTGCATCGGGAAATATTTCTCTTGGACTTCACATGTCTTATACGATGATGATTTTCAGTGGGATTCTTGGTGTTGTAATAGGATTGTTCCTTGAAGTTATTTTTTTCTCTGTGGATTATTCAAGAACAGAGAATGTTCAGTTTGAAGATGACGAATACTATTATTATGTAAAGGCAGTTCCGAAAGTAGGGGTTCAGATGCCTGAGAAGCAGGTAAAACATATTACAGAACATCAGGGGCAGGACGCAGAGATGCCGAATGTGTCAGAGACAGAAAACAATACTGCTGTGTCAGAAGTTTCTGATTTGAAGGAAGTTGAACAGAAAGAGGAAGAAGATCAGTCAGAACAACTGAAAAAGGAGTCTGATCTTGCACAAACAACAATTTTTAATGATTCAAACATGACGGAAGATATTCTTTTAACAAGAAGTCTGAGCAAGGAACTGGGTCTGGATCAGAATGAAGAGAAAAAAGAGTGATCGACAGAGCAAAAGATGCAAGAGTGCATAACAACGAGTGATTACATAAGGTGGTGAGACTTGAGATGATAGAGTGGATTCAGAATTTTATAAGAAATTATTCAAATGGAATGTATTTTCCACATATACAGATAAAAGATATCATAGAGATTCTGATTGTGACGATTATTGTCTATGAAATCATGCTCTGGATCAAGAACACAAAAGCCTGGATGCTTCTGCGAGGAATGCTTATGCTGGGGGGATTTATTCTTCTGGCATGGCTTTTTCAAATGAATACGATCCTGTATCTGGCAAGAGAGTCGATTAATGTATTAGCGATTGCAGCAATTGTTGTTTTTCAGCCAGAACTTAGACGGGCATTGGAGAAGCTGGGGGAGAAGAATTTATTTAGTAACATTAATCCGTTCGATAAAAATAAAGAAAATCAGAGGTTTTCGGATGAAACACTGGATAGTATTGTAAGAGCTTGTTATGCTATGGGAAGTGTATGTACAGGAGCACTGATCGTAGTAGAACAGGTGATTCAGTTGACAGAGTATGAAATGACAGGTATAGAGCTTGATTGTAAAGTGTCTTCTCAGGTGCTGATCAATATTTTTGAACACAACACCCCACTTCATGATGGCGCGGTTATTATCAGAGGGGACAGAATTACATCAGCAACATGTTATCTGCCACTTTCAGATAACATGACAATCAGTAAAGATCTGGGAACAAGGCATCGTGCGGCATTGGGAATGAGCGAAGTTTGCGATGCTCTTGTGATTGTTGTTTCAGAAGAAACGGGACTTGTTTCTGTGGCTTCCGGAGGACGATTGCTTCGAGCTATTAACGCAGAAGAACTTCGGAGTCAGTTAAGCCAGATTCAGTATAGAAAGACAGAGACAAAGAACAAGTTTTCTATACGGAAAGGATGGCACAGATCATGAAAAAATACAAATTGACAACGAATCTTCCGCTTAAGATTATTGCATTTGTTTTTGCAGCATTTCTTTGGCTGATTGTTGCGAATGTTGCTAATCCGGTTACGAAATCAACTTATACAAACATCAAAGTTACGATAGCGAACGATGATGTGATTACACAAGGTGGGGAAGTTTATACGGTTTTAGATGATCAGAATGTAAACGTAGTTGTTTACGCAAAACGTTCAGTGATTCAACAGATTAAGTCGGATGATATTGTGGCTACTGCGGATATCAAAGAAATGGATTCCAGGACAGGGTTGATACCAATTTCAGTATCAATTCCAAAGTATAGTGGATCTTATCAGTCGGCAGAGGCTGCTCCGAGAAATATACAGATTAAGACAGAACCAACAGGTAAGACTGTATTTACACTGACTGTTAGCACAACAGGAACGCAGCGTGACGGTTATCAGATTGGAGAGATGAAAGTTAATCCTGAAAAAATAACGATTACAGGAGCAGAATCAACAGTAAAATCAATTGATAAAGCCGTAGCGAAGATTAATGTAGATGGAATTTCAAAAGATGAAGAACTTACAGCAGAACTTGTTTTATATGATGCATCGGGAAATGTAATCAATCAGGGACAGCTAAGTAATAATCTTGGAGAAGATGGAATCACTGTAGATGTGACAGTAATGAGAATCAAGACGGTTCCATTAAAATTTGAAGCATCTGGAACACCGGCAGATGGATATGAATATCTCGGTTGTTCGAGCGAACCGGCGAGCGTGCAGATCTGCGGAAAAGAAGAGGCCTTATCCAAGATTGAAAGTATCAATATTCCAGCATCTGAATTGTCTATCGCTGGGGCAACAGAGAAGATAGAGAAAGCATTTGACATTACAGATTATCTGCCGGAAGGTGTAGAACTGATTGAAGGCGCTTCAGGAAAGGTTACCGCAACTGCAATGATCGAACAGTTGGGAAATCGTACAATTGAGTTTATGGTTGCGTCCATCAAACAGAATTATCTGGCAAAAAATCTTCAGGTAAGTTACGAGCCAGATGCTGAGGTGACACTTGTATTTCAGGGAGAGAAAGATACGCTGGATAGTCTGGATATCAGCAATGCAGTATCGGTAAATCTCCAGAATTACACGAAGGAAGGCACTTATGACATACCGGTAGAAGTAGACCTTCCGGATGGAGTAACGTTGACAAAACCAGTGACAGTGCAGCTTATATTGACTGAAAAAGGATCCACAAAGGATGAACAACCGGAAAATAACGCTGGGACAAATTAATAATACTTCATATTAATTAAAAAAGTACAGGTCTAAATTAAAAAAGAATTAAGAAGGCTGGCATTGACAGTTTTCAATGCATATTATATGATATTGGAGTTAAAACTTCCAACTATCAGAGAGATAGAATAGGAGAATAACATGGTAAGCGATAAAGTAGTGATCAAAAATCCGACAGGACTTCATCTAAGACCGGCAGGATTGTTTTGTAAAACTGCGATGCAGTACAAGAGCAAGATCACAGTGTACAAAAAGATGAAAAACGAAGAGGTAAATGCAAATGCCAAAAGTGTATTAAGCGTACTGGGTGCATGCATAAAAAGCGGAGATGAGATTACAATTATTTGTGAAGGAGAAGACGAAGAAATAGCACTTTCAGACATGGTTCAACTTGTGAAAGATGGATTGGGAGAATAAGTGGTGTTTATAAACTGGTATATTGTAACAGTGAAGAGACATTAGGAGGAAAAAGAAATGAGCAAAGCAACATTAATAATCATGGCGGCAGGTATTGGAAGTCGTTTTGGAGGCGGAATCAAGCAGCTGGCTCCAATCGGACCAAATGGAGAGATTATCATGGACTACTCCATCTATGATGCATTAGAAGCAGGGTTTGACAAAGTTGTATTCGTTATCCGCAAAGATCTCGAGAAAGATTTCAAAGAGATCATTGGCAACCGTATTGAAAAAGAAGTAGAAGTAGCATATGCATTTCAAGAGCTTGATGATATTCCAGAAAAATTCAGCGGAAAATTCACAGGAAGAACAAAACCTTGGGGAACAGGTCAGGCAATTCTTTGCTGTAAAGATGTGGTGGATGCTCCATTCCTTGTAATCAATGCAGATGATTATTATGGAAAAGAAGCATTTAAAGAGGCATACAGTTATTTGACAAACCTTCCATCTGCTGATATAATGCAGATTTGTATGGTCAGCTTTGTATTGAAAAATACATTGAGTGATAACGGAGGCGTGACCAGAGGTGTGTGCGAAGTAGACGGACATGGCATGCTTGCAGACATTGAAGAGACACATAACATCGAAAAAGAAGACGGAAAAGCTGTAATCCACAAAGAGGATGGAGATGTATTCCTTGATGTTGATTCACCGGTATCTATGAATATGTGGGGAATTACACCTGAATTTTTTGAGATTCTTAAGACAGGATTTGATGAGTTCCTTGAGAAAACAGAAAGTACAGATCTAAAAGCAGAATATCTGCTTCCGACAATGATTGGAGATCTGTTAAGTGATGGAAAACTGGAAGTAAAAGTACTGCAGTCACATGACCAGTGGTTTGGTGTGACATATAAGGAAGATAAAGAATCTGTAACAGTAGCGCTTCGTGGATTGATTGAAGAAGGAGTTTACCCGTCAAAATTGTTCTAATTTAAGAAAAGGGATGTAAGATGGCAAAACGAAAAGGATCTGCTGGCAATTCTGCACGCAGAAAAAAAAGTACAAATAAGTATTCCCGCAGATCGGGAAGCAATAAATTGGGAACTTTGTGTATCATTCTTCAGACGATTGCCAGTATAGCCTTAATGGCGGTATTGTGTTTGTTGGGAATGATTCCGGATAAGTATCTGATACTGGTAGCAGCAATACTGTTTTTCTTATGGTGTGTGACACTGAATTCACAGGCAGCAAGGAGAAAACGGGGTACTTTGGGAAAAGTGTTCAGTTTACTTATGGCAGTTGTGATGTTTACTGGAAGTTATTATGTCGCTCAGGCTAATAATATGATTGGGAAGATCACAGGCAGCAACTATAAAGTGGATAAGATGGTCGTTGCAGTGCGCGCAGATGATTCAGCGGAGACAATAGAAGATGCGGCAGGCTATACGTATGGTGTACAGTTTGAGAAAGGAGCTGACAATATACAGACGGCTGTAACTGATATTGAAAAGCAGATTGGCGTTGATACGATCGAAGTGAAAGAATACGATTCTGTTCAGGATCAGGCACAGGCTTTGATTGATGGAGATTGTGATGCAATTATTTATAACAGTGCATATACAAGTCTGATGGAAGAAACAGTAGACGGTTATAGCGAAAAAGCAAAGGTATTATACACATTTAATATCCGTGTGGAATTGAATTTGGGAAACAAGGATACTATGGCAACAGATGACAGTATTATAAAAGAACCATTTACAGTTTATATCAGTGGTATTGATGTTTATGGTGATGTATCAGAAACAAGCCGAAGTGATGTGAATATTATTGCAGTTGTGAATCCGCAGACACATCAGATTTTATTAGTAACTACTCCGCGTGATTACTATGTACCGATTCCAAAGATTTCAGGCGGTCAGAGAGATAAACTGACTCATGCAGGGATTTACGGAGTAGATGCCTCCATGCGTACACTGGGTGAATTGTATGAGACGGATATTAATTATTATGCGAGATTGAATTTTACTTCATTAATTGATATTGTAGATACACTTGGAGGAATTGATGTATATTCAGAGTATGCGTTTACAACAAGTGAAGATTCTGAACATGTAATGGATGTACAGGAAGGATATAATCACTTCAATGGTGAAGAAGCACTTGCTTTCTGCAGAGAGAGACACAATGTTCCAGGAGGAGACAACCAGAGAGGAAAAGATCAGCAGGCAGTTATTACTGCTATGTTGAAGAAGTGTTTGTCACCGACTATGCTCTTGAAAGCGAATGCGATTATGGAACAGGTGAGCAAAGATGTTGAGACAAATATGTCTCAGGAAGAGATTAACGCATTGATTAAATATCAGTTGAGTAATAATCCGGCTTGGACGATTCAGTCTGTAGCAGCGGAAGGTACAAATACAACTGGTACATGTTATTCCAGTGGTGATACAGAACTCTTTATTATGGAACCGGTTGAATCTTCTGTGCAGAATATTATTGATCTGGCAAACATTGTAGAAGAAGGCGGAGTGTTGCCGGAAGGTGAACAATTGAATTAAATCAGAGGACAGAAAAATAGAGATGATTCTCGTTTTTCTGTCCTTTTTTTGTTTTGAGGCACTTACGAAAAAACAAAAAAATATAAAGAAATGAGAAAAAACAAAAAAAATTCACAGATAAAACACTAAAAAGACAAAAAGTATTTACAAATATAATGAATTGTGGGAAAATATGATATAACAAGATCGTATAAGGAGGTTCCCATATGAAGAGAAAAAAGATAATTGCTTTACTTTGCGTAGCAGCGACTAGTGCAAGTCTTGTTACTCCGGTAATGGCAGAAGAGAATCAAGCTACAGGAACTACACAGGAAGCGGCTGTGGATCAGGAAGCACCAGTCGAAGAAGCGGATGAGAGCAATGTAGAACAAAAGGAAGAATCAAATGCAGATGTAGAACAGTCAGAGACTGAAAAAGTATTTTCAGAAGAGAAAAACGAGCCGTCTGAAAACATAACAGAAGATACAGAAAACGAAACATCAACAGATGAAACAGTTTCGGACAAGAATCTGACAGAATCACTAGATGTTGATGAAGAAGTGAAAGATGGATTTGTTGAAGAAGACGGTAGTGTATATTATTATGAAGCAGGAAAAAAAGTAACAGATACTATTCGCGACTTTAAAGACGAATCCGGATTTGAATATTCATGCTATTTCGATTGGTCTGGAAGAATGATGATCGATAGTGAGGAATGGGTTGAATACACGGATGAAAATGAAAAATCGCATGATGGAATTATACGGGCAGATGAAAATGGATGTTTAATTATCGATGATTGGTATCAGAATCAGGATGGCTCATGGAATTATTATAAAAAGGATTTCATTAGAGCAGAGGATGAAGTTGTAGAAAAATATGGCAAACAATACTATTTGGATTCAGATGGGATTCTAGTAACTGATTCTCAACTTACTATTGGTGGACAGTTGTATCAGGCGGATGCATCTGGAGCAATCACATTGATTCAGGCTTCAGCAAAGGAACATTGGGTGAAGACAAACGGAAAATGGTACTTATTTGTTGATAACAAACTTGTTAAAGATAAATTCTACCTTTATAAAGGGGATTATTATTATTTTGACAATAATGGAGAAATGCAGACAGGTTCGTTTGATACAGAAGACGGAAAAGCTTATATAGCGGATTCAAATGGTATCGTTATTTATACACCAACTGAAGGATGGAATAAAACAAAAGACGGAAAAACATGGTGCTATTATAAAAAAGATAGTGACGGTAATCTTTATCTTCTTAGAGGGGAATTCCTTTCATATAGTGGTTCAAAATACTACCTCGATGGGAATGGCGTTATGGCAACTGGAGTATTTGAAGCCCGGGAAGATGATGGTTATTATTATTACTTTGCCAATAATAGTGGCGAAATTCAGCAAAAGTCAGATTGGATTCACCATGAGGGAGAATGGTATTATTCAAAAGACGGAAAGTTGTACGCTGATGGAGTTAAAACAATTGGTGGTAAAAAATACTATTTCATGTATAATGCAACGATGCTTTCAGGGTATCTTACAGAAACATATCATGACGGCAGTGAAACTCATTATATGACAAATGATTCTGGAGTGATCCAGGAAACAAACGACTGGGTTAAGTATGATGGTGCGTGGTATTTCTGGAGAGATGGCGATATATTGAAAAATGGCATTTATGACATTTGGGGAAAGAAGTATTACTTTAACTATGATGGAGAGATGCAAGTAGGAAGAATTGAGGTTCATGATAGTAATACATTGTACCTGACAGATTCTTCAGGAGCTCTTATAAATACGCCGGAATGGAATACGTACAAAAATAATTGGTATTACATGAATGCAGATGGAAGTGTACGTAAAAATGAGTTCATAAAGTATGGAAATGATCTTTACTATGTTGACTCTGAAGGTAAAATGGTGACTGGAGATTTCTACTTTAATGGGAACAGCTATCATACAGATTCCGATGGAGTTATTCTGAAAAATGACTGGTATCAGGAAGGATATGATTGGTATTATGCAGGAGAAGATGGAGCTTTATTGACACATAGTTGGAAATCAGGTGCAGGTGACGTTTGGTATTACTTAAATGAATCAGGTGCAATGGCTAAAGGAATGTGCTGGGTTTATAATAAGGGTGATTATGATAACGGCAAGTATGAATACTTTGATGATAATGGTATTTGGCAGGAAAATAATCCTATCAAAAAGAATGATTGGTCATTGGTTGATGGCAAGTGGTATTATTACAGTGAGGGCAAGCCATATACAGGATGGGTTGGATCTTACTATATCAGTCATGGTGTAATGTGCACAAATACTTATATAGAGGAAGACGATGACAATAACGCAGATTATTATGTAGATCACCAGGGGGTTTATCAGAGAAATAGCTGGGTTAAAATACCAGGATATGAAGGAGAATATAGTTGGAGATATGCTGGAACAGACGGAAAAATTTTGAAAAATGTGTGGGTCGGTGATTATTACATTAATGGATCAGGTTACATGGTTTCAAATGGAATTGTAGATACAGGATACTATGGCTTATGTAAATTTGCAGACGACGGAAAATTTATTGGCTATGTGAAAAAGTCGGATTGGAATAAAGTTGGTGATAAATGGTATTACGTTGATAGTAATGGGTCACTGTTAAAAGGAAGACAAGTAATCGGAGGAAAAACATATTACTTTAAGGAATGGAATTATGAAATGTATGCAAACACAACAGTATATGATGATGTTAATCATGAATATGTGTTTGTGGGATCAGATGGTACAGTTTCAAAAGCAAATGGCTGGCAATTAGGAGAATATGGCCAATGGTATTATCTTGAAAACGGAATTCCGAAGACAGGGTGGCTTAATTATGGTGGAAAGAGATATTACCTTTCACCGTCGACAAGCACAGGATATAGAGGCGTGTTGGATGAAGATACCGGAGAATACGAGTATTATTTCTTTGATCAGGACGGAGCAGTTTGTAAACCGAATGACGGATGGTTTTCTATCAAATCTGACAATTATACTTATTGGTATTATATAAAGAATGGAGAACCAGTCAGAGATAGTTGGTACAATGATTATAGTTTCAGTTGGGATGGTGCGATGTATACCGGAAGCATATGGACAGGCACAGATGAAAGATATGTATATGATGACAATGGTTATCTTCTGAAAAATGGTTGGCATAAGCTGCATGGCGTTTGGTATTATACAGATGCAAAAGGAAGAGCATATACTGGAGAAAGAAAGATCAACGGGACAACATACTGGTTCACAAATTCTGGTATTTGGGTAAAATAGTAAATTAGTAAAAGTGGTGAAAAATAGTTGAATAATTTAGGGGCAGTCATTAATGGCTGTCCCTTTTGGTGGTGAGAATAGTATCGTGATTTTTCATAGAAATATTGCTGAAACTATTGAAGAAATATAGACAAAGTGGAATGATTGCGATAAAATGATAATCGTGGCAGATTGCTTTGCGATAGTGGAGGAGGAGCAAAAATGTATAAGAGGAAGTTGTTTTATGCGATGTGCTGCCTTACAGCGGTACTTGCGACAGGCTGTGGAAAGAAAGACAGCACGGATACAAAAAATCCGGAACAGGTAGAAAGTCAGGATACTACGAAGACAGACGATGAAAATAAGAGTGATACAAAGAACGATACAGAACAGACAGACGATAAGAAAGAAGAATCGGAGAAAACAAAAAGTGTCATGAAGATTTATTCTATCAATATGAGTTCAGGAGAGATCCAGACAGAAGATGTGGAGACAGATTCTTTAAATGAAGAAAAGATTTGGTCATTACTTCAGGAAAAGTCAGTGATCACTCCGGAATGTGGGATGAATTCTTTCAAAGTGAACGAAGAAGAGAAGACGATAGATCTTGATGTAGATGAAGAATTTGGGAATTATATTCGTTCCATGGGAACAACAGGAGAAACAGAAGTGCTTGCATGTGTTGTAAACACGTATCTGGACAGCTTCCAGTGTGAGAAAATCAAGATAACAGAAGCAGGACGTACATTTGAGACAAGTGGTGCAGTTCTGGCAGGTTATATGACAAAGCAATAGGAAGCGGGGATGTGAAAAAAGTGAAAAATTTATTAAAAAAATGTACGGTATTATTGTTGACAGCGGCAATGTCTATTACAGCGCTACCGGTGACGGCATGGGCTGAGACTCCGGCAGAGTCAGCAGTGATGGGAGCGGAGACAGCTACGGACCATGTAGATGAGAATGCAGTAGATGAAATAACAGATGAAGCAGATCAGGCAGCCAGTACTGAACAGCGCCTAAATTATATGTACATAGATCAGCCTTATCTGGAAACACCGAATACACAGAAGGTAGTGGTATCCTGGGGAGACGGTTCCGAGGGGATTGAACAGATGACCGCAACTGTGCAGGGACCAGTAGGAGAAGAAGTGTGGACTGCAGCACAGGAAACAGATGATATATATCTGTTTGAAAGAGCTTATACAGAGCAGGAAAAGGGAGTCTATTCTGTTACAGAACTGCACGTTACAATTGCGGGAAATGTATATGATTATTCCCTTGCAGATCTTGGAATAGAAGCACTCTTTGGCGTAGATGAAAAATATGAAGGAATCGAAGAGTTACAGCCGGTAAGTGAGGAAGAGGTATCAGCAGATATTGCGGCATACAATATTGATGAATCCGGAAATGTTACTGAGCAGTCAAGTATCGAGGAGGCAATTGTTCAGGCAGAACAGGAAATTCCAGCAATGATGAGTGATGACGGAGTTCAGACACAGTCATCTAATATTGTAGTAGCACTTGATCCAGGACATGATTCAACACACGTTGGCGCATCAGCAAACGGCGTACGAGAAGAAGTCCTTACATTAAAGATTGCACAGTATTGTAAAGCAGAACTGGAAGAGTATGCAGGCGTATCAGTCTACATGACAAGAACAACAGCAGACTGTCCGCATCCGGGCGGAAGTTCTGCTCACGATATTGATCAGAGAGTAGCTGATGCAGCGGCAGCTGGAGCAAGTGTCTATGTCAGCTTTCATTTGAATTCATCTCTATCTTCAGCAGCAAAAGGTGCAGAAATAATCATTCCGAACACAAACTGGAAACCACAGGTCGGAAATGACGGAAAGAAACTGGCTACACTGATCGAGTCAGAACTTGTTGGGCTGGGACTGGAAGAAAGAAAAATTTATTCAAAAAATACAACTGTGAATGAACGTTATGAGGATGGCTCTCTTTCAGATTATTTTACAGTTCAGATTTCTGCAAAGGAGCATGGAATTCCGGGAATTATAGTGGAACATGCGTTTGTGACCAATACATCGGATGTAAATAATTTTCTAAATAATGAAGCTGGACTGAAGAAACTTGGTGTTGCCGATGCGACTGGAATTGCGAAATATTTTGGTCTGTCAAAGGGACAGTGGTATAAGGATTATACTGGTTGGTGGTATGCATCTGGAACAAGCTATTTGAAAAATCAGTGGGCACAGATTAGTGGAAGCTGGTATTATTTTGATTTTAATGGCTATATGGAGACTGGTTGGCAGAAAATTAGTGGAAAGTGGTCATATCTAGGTGGAACAGATGATGGAATTATGCGAATCGGTTGGCAAAAAATAGGAACCAATTGGTATTATTTTAATTCAAGTGGATATATGTTAACTGGTTGGCAAAAAATAGGAACCAAGTGGTATTATTTCGGTGAATCTGACGACGGAGCAATGCGAATCGGTTGGCAGAAGATTGGTGGAGACAGGTATTATTTTGGTGAAGCTAATGATGGAGCAATGAAGACCGGTTGGCAGAAAATAGGAGAGTCCTGGTACTATCTAGGTAGTTCAAATGGTGGATATCTGCAAACAGGTTGGCAGAAAATCGGTGGAGCCTGGTATTATTTTAGTGATAAAGAGAATGGAGCAATGAAAACTGGCTGGCAGAAAGTTGGGAGCACATGGTACTATTTGGGAAGTGCAGACGACGGCTACATGCAGACTGGATGGAAAAAGCTGGGAACAAACTGGTATTACTTTGGTGAATCCAATGATGGAGCAATGCGAACCGGTTTTACAAAAGTAGGTGGCAATTGGTATTACTTTGGTGGAGCAGACGATGGAGCAATGAAAACCGGTTGGCAGAAAATAGATGGAACATGGTATTTCTTTAATGATGATGGAATGTATGATTCTACCAAGAAATATGATGAGATTCCAGGGATAAATGATGACAAAATAAATGGAAGTGCCGGCACAAACAATTCGAATACAAATTCTAATGTTGTTGAGGGGACGTATTTGATTGAAGGAGATACCGAAGTAACAGTGGATCAGATGGTAGCTTATTTTGAGGCAAGTAAGAAAGCTTATCCGGAAGATGTAATGCGAAAAGGTGGGGCGGCTACAATCAGAGATTTTTGTCAGATTTATTACGAAGAAGCTGTGGCAGAAGGAATTAAAGCAGAAGTTGCATTTGTACAGGCGATGAAAGAGACAGGTTGGTTACAATTTACAGGTGTTGTGAAAGCAGAGCAGTATAATTTTGCGGGCATGGGAGCAACAGGAAATAGTGTTTCAGGTGAATCATTTAAAGATGTAAGAGAGGGTGTACGTGCACAAATTCAGCATTTGAAGGCATATGGATCAACAAAATCTTTAAATCAGACATGCGTAGATAATCGTTTTAAGTATGTTGAACGAGGAAGTGCAATTTATGTAGAATGGTTAAGTATACCTAATAATCCTAAGAAAAAAGGATGGGCAGCTGCCAAAGGATATGGTGTTGATATTGTGAAGATGATACAAAAGCTCAAGAAAATGTAAAAATTGATACTAGTTATTTCAACAGGGAAGGAAATGAAAGATGAGTTGGAGCAAGTGAACCAAGCAGTGATGCGGGGGCAGGTTCTTCCGATTCATCAGGAGATGACGCATGTTTGGATGATGGATTCTTATACTAGAACAGTAAGAATGCAGAAAGTATTCTTGAATAATTAATTAAGAAAGAGAAAAAGAGATGGGGGCCGTGTGTTCCCATCCCTTTTAAGGTATAAGAAGAAATATGTCATTAGTATCAAATTTATTTATTATATTTGTAGCCGGGGCTGTGCTTTTGTATTACCTGTTTCCAAAAAAGATGCGATGGTGGGGGCTTCTTTTAACAAGCTAAATTTATTATCTTGCTGCAGGGACAAAGTACTTTCCATTTTTACTTTTCTCAACGATAATCACTTATCTCTGTGGAGTGGCGATAGAACATGAAGTGAATCAAGATAAAAAGAAAGCAAAACGATATCTGATCATAGGGCTGATTCTTAATTTTGGAATGCAGATTTTATTGCCGTTAGGTATTTCATTTTACACGTTTCAAACATCAGGATATTTGCTTGACATATATTGGAAAAGAGATCATGCAGAGAAAAATATTTTCCGTTATACATTGTTCGTATCCTATTTCCCACAAATTTTATAGGGACCGATTGGGAGACATAGTAGATTAGCAGAACAATTATACGAAGGACATTCCTTTGATCTACAGAGAATTTGCAGAGGAATTCAGCGTATTTTTTGGGGATTTTTTAAGAAGATGATTCTTGCAGACTGGTCAGCGGTGTTTGTGGATGCGATATTTGGAAATCCAGATCAATATAACGGATTGGCAATTTTTGGAGTGCTGTTTTATTCTATGAGGTAGAATATCTGAATTTTAATACGGAATACTATGATTTGTTTTCACATGATATTACAAAATATACAGATTATGATGGTCATATGAATGGAGAGTCAGCGAGGAATTATTCAACTATTTTGGGGTATTTTTTGAGAAAATAAGAGTATAATAAGAAAAAATCATCAAAAGTCATAAAAAAGAGATAAGATGATGTATTGTAAAATGATATAAAATTTGTTATTATATAACCGTATGTAAAAAAATCGTAACAATTTATAAAAGAGGATATAAAGATGAAAAAGATACTTAATTTGCATAATTCCAGAAATCGAATGATTTTACTATGCGGAGTAGATATATTAACAATTATTATTCATTCATATTTGTCATTAATACTTCGATATGAATTACATTATTCGTGGATTCCAAAAGAATATATTCATAGTATGAAATCCTATTTGCCTATTGGAATAATTTCAACACTTGTAATATTTATGATTTTAAATTTGTATAATAGTGTTTGGTCTTTTGCAGGATTAAGAGAATTGACGATGATAGGCGTTGCTTGCTTCTTGTCAACAGTATGCCAAGGGTTTGGAATGCAACTTTTAGTTCTTCCTGTTCCGAGAAGCTTTCATGTATTTTACTTTTTTTTGCTACTCAGCACTACAGTTTTAACAAGATTTTCATATAGAATTTATTGGGTATTGAAAAGTGGACTAAGAAAACCTCAAGGTCACGTATATCATACATTAGTGATCGGAGCTGGTGAAGCCGGAAGTATGATCATTCAGGAACTGAAGTACAGTGCACATTTGAACAGTAAGGTAGTAGGCGTTATTGATGATAATCCACACAAGAAAGGAAAACTGATTCACGGTGTTCGTATTCTTGGTGGCAGAGAGTGCATTTTAGATGTAGCAAAGAAATATGAAGTTGATGAGATTATTCTTGCAATCCCTTCTGCATCTCCGAAAGTAACAAGAGACATCCTTCGCATCTGTAATCAGACAACTTGTAAGCTGAAAATCCTTCCGGGTATGTACCAGTTGATCACAGAGGATGTGAGTGTTTCAAAACTAAGAGATGTTTCTATCGAAGATTTACTTGGGAGAGATCCGATTAAAGTAGATCTGGAAAGTGTGCGCGGATTTATTGAAGGTAGATGCATCATGGTAACTGGTGGTGGCGGTTCTATCGGTAGTGAACTTTGCCGTCAGATAGCAAAATATAAACCATCAAGATTGATCATTTTTGATATTTATGAAAATAATGCGTATGATATTCAGCAGGAGTTGAAATTAAACCATCCAGAGTTGAATTTGACCGTGTTGATTGGATCTGTAAGAAACACAAGCCGTATTGAATCCGTTATAGAAACATACAGACCGGACGTGATTTATCATGCGGCTGCACATAAACATGTTCCGCTGATGGAGGATAGTCCGAACGAGGCAATTAAGAACAATGTATTTGGAACTTATAAGACAGCGAGAGCTGCAGACAAGTTCGGAGTAAAGAGATTTGTTCTTATTTCAACGGACAAAGCAGTTAATCCGACAAACATTATGGGTGCATCTAAGAGAATGTGTGAGATGATCATTCAGACATTCAATAGATACTCTAAGACAGAATATGTAGCAGTACGTTTTGGAAATGTTCTTGGAAGTAATGGAAGTGTTATTCCATTGTTCAAGCGTCAGATGGCTGCAGGAGGTCCGCTTACAGTTACACATCCGGACATCATTCGTTATTTCATGACAATTCCGGAAGCAGTATCACTTGTACTTGAAGCAGGTGCGTTTGCTAAGGGAGGAGAAATTTTCGTATTAGATATGGGAGAACCTGTGAAGATTGCAGATCTTGCGAAAAACCTGATCCGTCTTTCAGGATATACACTTGGTGTGGATATGGATATTAAATATACAGGATTGCGTCCAGGAGAAAAATTGTATGAGGAACTTCTGGTAAAAGAGGAAGGAATTCAGAAGACTGATAATAATCTAATCTATATTGGAAAACCACTTGAGTTTAATGAAGTGCATTTCCTGAGTGGATTACGAGAACTGGAAGAGGCAGCAATGAATGAAAGCTTGAATGTAAAGCAGATCGTATCTGAAATCGTTCCAACTTATCATATCAGACAGGAAGACTTGAAACGAGATGAAGAAGTGAATAAGGAATTACGTGAACTTGGAAAAATCAGTCATGAAAAACCTGTAATGGAGGATTAATACAATGGAAAACAGACATATAGCATTTTCACCACCGGATATAACAGAAGAGGAAATAGCAGAAGTTGTAGATGCGCTGAAAAGTGGCTGGATCACAACTGGACCGAAGACAAAGCGATTTGAGAATGAACTGGCAGAATACATGGGAACAAGCAAGGTGGCTTGTCTGAATTCTGCGACAGCTGCAGCTGAATTGATTCTTCGTGTGCTTGGAATTGGAGAAGGCGATGAAGTGATCACAACCGCATATACATATACTGCAACTGCAAGTGTGATTGCTCATGTCGGTGCGAAAATTGTCATGGTCGATGTAGACAAAGATTCTTATCAGATGAATATGGATCAGGTAGAAGCAGCTGTTACGGAAAAGACAAAAGCAATCATTATGGTAGATTTGGGTGGACGAATCTGTGATTATACAAAAGCATTTGAGATTGCAGAAGAAAAGAAATATCTTTTCCAGCCAAAAACTGACATTCAGAAGAAGATGGGACGTATTGCAATTCTTTCAGATGCTGCACATGCAATGGGTGCAAAGCAGAATGGCAAGATGTGCGGAAGTATTGCTGACTTCACAAGCTTTTCTTTCCATGCAGTGAAGAACCTTACAACAGCTGAAGGTGGTGCAGCGACTTGGAGAGATATTGATGGTGTAGATAACGAAGAGTTATACAAGCAGTTTATGCTTCTTTCACTTCATGGTCAGTCTAAGGATGCTTTGGCAAAGACTCAGCTTGGAGCATGGGAATATGACATTGTAGCACCTTATTTTAAATGTAATATGACTGATATCATGGCATCACTCGGACTTGCGCAGTTGAGAAGATATCCGGCACTCCTTGAGAGAAGAAGAGAAATCATTGAGAAATACAACGAAGCTTTGAAGGATGAAGATGTTACAGTTCTTGAGCATTATACAGAAAAAAGTCAGTCAAGCGGTCATTTATATCTTGTTCGTGTGAATGGAAAGACAAGAGAAGAGTGCAACAAGATTATTGAGAAGATGGCAGAAAAGGGAATTGCGACGAATGTACATTATAAACCACTGCCGCTTCTGACAGCGTATAAGAATCTTGGCTTTGATATTAAAGATTACCCGAACGCTTATGCAATGTTTGAAAATGAAATTACACTTCCACTTCACACGAAGTTATCAGATGAAGATGTGGAGTATATTATTAAATCATTTAAAGAATGTCTGTAGTTTTGAGTGAAAGTTACGGATACTTATAAGGATAGTATATATGAAAAAATGGAATGAATTGCCAAAAGTAATGCAGAATGATAAAGTGAAATACTATTATGATATTTTACAGGAGCATGAAAAAGAGTTGAAATTGAAAAGAGCATTTGATATTATATGCTCTTTGATTATGATCATTATTTTATCTCCAGTTCTTATCATACTTAGTGTTATGATTAAATTGGATTCTAAAGGACCTGTTTTATTTAAACAGGTTCGTGTGACAACCTACGGAAGAAAATTTAAAATTTGGAAATTCAGAACAATGGTTAATAATGCGGACAAGCTTGGAACACAGGTTACAACAAAAGGGGATGCACGTATTACAAGAATGGGACATCTGCTTAGAAAGATCCGTCTGGATGAATTACCGCAGCTGTTTAATGTTTTGAAAGGTGATATGACTTTTGTGGGTACAAGACCGGAAGTGCCGAAATATACAGCTCACTATACGGAGGAAATGATGGCAACATTCCTTATGCCTGCAGGAGTAACATCCCGTACGAGCATCGAATATAAGGACGAAGAAAAGCTTCTTGAAAATGCAGAGAATGCAGATGAAGTATATATAAACGAAGTATTACCGGCAAAGATGGTATATAATTTGAGAGAGATTGAAAAGTTCAGTTTCTTACGTGATATCAGTACAATGATTAAAACCGTGATCGCTGTGATCAAGTAATGAAGTAGGGGAAATGTAAGATGATAGTATCTGTTTGCGTTGTTGCTTATAACGAAGAAAAAGTTTTAGGAAAACTCTTGGAAGATATCCAAGCTCAGGATTACGACCATGAGAAGATGGAAGTGGTTCTGATTGACAGTATGTCTACAGATTCCACAAAAGAGATCATGGAAAGATTTCAACAGCAGATGACTGATTTCAAGAATGTTCAGGTTTTGAAAAATCCAGGAAAAAAGCAGGCTTCTGGATGGAATGTCGCAATCAATAATTTTTCAGGGGATGTCATGATACGTGTAGATGCACATGCGTCTATTCCGCCTGAATTCGTGAGAAAAAACGTAGAAATTTTGGAATCCGGAGAAATGGTATCGGGTGGTCCAAGACCAAATATGATTGATGAGAGTACACCGTGGAAGGAAACACTTCTTCTTGCGGAACAGTCGATGTTTGGTAGTAGTATGGCTTCCTACAGAAGAAGTCAGAAGAAACAGTATGTCAAATCTCTTTTTCATGGTGCGTATCGCAGAGAAGTTTTGGAGAAAGTAGGTGGGTTTGATGAACAGTTGGGACGGACAGAAGATAATGAATTTCATTATAGAATTCGTAAAGCCGGTTATCAGATTTGCTATTCACCAGAGATTATATCTTATCAGCATGCCAGAAGTTCCCTTTCAGGAATGTTAAAACAGAAATATGGAAATGGATATTGGGTTGCACTGACATTAAAGGCGTGCCCAGAGTGTTTAGCAATTTATCATTTTGCGCCTTTTGCATTTGTAGGAGGCATTGTTGTGACATCTGCGCTTGCAGTCTGTCACCATTCTTTGTTAGCTAAACTCATGTGGGGAGCGTATAGTTGTCTGGCAATCCTTATGTCATTTATGGCAGTGAAGGGGCAGAAGAAATATTGGCAGCAATTGTTGCTACCGATTCTATTTTTCTTGTTACATGTAAGTTATGGAATAGGAAGTGTTGTGGGATTTTTGAAACTTCCATTTTGGAAATATGAAAAAAGAACAGGGGTTTAAATAGGAGAGACTCTATGAAAGATATAAGGCTTAATGCGTTAGCCAATACACTTGTAAGACTTTTAAATATATTTTTTCCACTTATAACTACTGCTTATTTATCACGTATTTTAAGTAAACAGTTATATGGTGAATTTAACATAGCTAATACATACCTTAACTGGTTTATACCATTTGCAACACTTGGTGTTTATAACTATGGTATAAGGGAGATAAGTAAGGTTAAAGATAACGCAGAAAAACTTAATACAATGTTTTCTACATTGTTTTATATATCTCTTTTCTGTACAGCTGTAACAACAGTTTTTTATATTATTATAATGCCGATTTACAGCAAGAGTCCAAGTGTGCATTTACTTATGCTTATTCTTGGTGTTCAGCTTATTGCCCAGATTTTCTATATTGAATGGATAAATGAAGCTTTCGAAAATTATACGTTTTTATTCTATAAGACACTTTTTATACGTATTCTTATGTTAGTATCTATATTTGCATTCGTTAAAGAAGCAGATGATATTGTTCAGTATGCGATAATTATGTCAGCAAGCCAGTTTCTTAACTATTTTCTTAGTTATTTATGGATAAAGAAGGATGTTAAGTTTGTTAAGGTTCCTCTTGAGAACTTTAAACATCTTATTAAACCACTTATTGGCCTTTTCCTTCTTGCCAATGCTGGAATGCTCTACACTAACCTTGATCTTACTTTTGTATCTAAGATAGGTGCGCCTGAGCAGGTTTCATACTATGCCAATGGTCAGAGAATGATCATGCTTATATCGGGTGTTATTAGTGGTGCTATAAGTGTCAGTGTTCCACGTTTGAGTTACTATATAGGTCTTGAAGATGAGAAATCTTACCAGGATCTTATAAATAAGAGCAGTAGTATTTTCAGTTTCTTTATGGCTCCTATTGGTATGGGACTTGTTGCTCTTGGTGTTCACGCAACTGTTATAATGTATGGAACACGTTATATGGCTGGTGGTATCGTAACACAGGTATTTGCTTTTAGAGCTATATCATGGGCTCTTGAAATTGTCATGGGTACACAGGTAATCCTTATAAGGGGATTTGAGAATAAGTTGTCTATATTCTATATTATTGGTGGTATATGTAATCTTATATTTGATAGTATATTATTTGCATTTGGCGTATCATCACCACAGTATTACATTATGACAACTTTACTATCTGAATATATATTATTATTTATTGAATACAGCTTCATTAAAAAGAATAATCTTGTTGATTTGAAAATAGTTATACATTCATTTAGAAAATATACTTTTATAACTGTAGGATTTTTACCTTTATCATTTTTGGTAAATCATTTAATACCTACAGATATGAATATGGGTATTCCATTTATACTTAATATTGCAGTTACTATTATTGTATGCTGTGTATATTACGGTATAGCTCTTATTGTTACTAAAGATGAAGTGTTCATGGAAATGTTTAATAAAGTAAAGGGTAGATTACATGGATAAGATAAGTGTTGTTGTTCCGGTATATAACGTTAAAAAATATTTGGAAAAATCATTTGAATCTATTGCAGATCAAACATATGATAATCTTGAAATTGTCTTAGTTGATGATGGAGCCACTGATGGAAGTGGTAAGCTTTGTGATGAACTAGCTAAAAAAGATAACAGAGTGAAAGTCTGCCATAAAGTTAATGGAGGACTTTCATCAGCACGTAATCACGGCCTTTTAAATGCCACTGGTGATTATATTATATTTATAGACAGCGATGATTATATTCATCCTGACATGATAAGTTCTCTTTACAGTGAGATAAAAAGAACTGATTCTGATGTTGCAGTATGCGGAATCATGAATGTTTACAATACAAAGGAAGTTCCACAGTGCAGTGACACAGAAATTGTTTTTGAGTGTGACAGAGAGAAGTTTTTAAAGGAACTTCTTATAGGTGAAAAGATTCCGGGATCTGTTTGTAATAAGCTTATTAAAAAGGAGATTGCAGATAAATTACAGTTTCCTGTCGGCAAGATATATGAGGATGCTTTTTATCACCTTGACCTTGTTAAGGCAGCTAAATCATATGTTGTTATTACAAAGCCTTATTACTATTATTTCCACAGAGGGGATAGTATAACAACTCAGAAATACAACCCTAGAAAACTTCATATGATAGAAGCTTATACAGGATATATTGATTATATCAATAATGAATTTCCATCTCTTAAGGATGAAGCTTTCTTCAGATTAGCATATGCTCATTTTGTAGTTCTTGACAGTATGCTTCTTGTAGATGATTATAAGAAACTTCCTGACTATAAAGATGTTGTTGGATTTTTAAAGAAGAATGCTTTTAAGATCGCAGATAACCATATTTTCAGAAAAGGCAGACGTATTGCGGCTCTTGCCTTAAAAGTAAATGTTGGTATATACAGAGCTCTTATGTTACAGGATTTAAAGAAGAATAAAGGGATTAATTAAATGAAAAAACTTACTGATAAAGAAGTAAAACAGATTGAACTTGATATATTAGAGTATGTTCACAACTTTTGTGAAGAAAACGGCCTTAAATATATTATGAACTACGGCACACTTATTGGTGCTGTTCGTCATAAGGGATTTATTCCATGGGATGATGATATTGATATTTCAATGCCAAGAGCTGACTATGAAAAGCTTATTGCATCATTTCCAAAGAACGGACGTTACAAGATTCTTGATCACAGAACAAGTAAGGACTACTTTAACAACTTTGTAAAAGTTATTGATACTAATACTAAAATAGTTGATAACCGTAATGATAAGACTTACGAGTCAGGATTATTTATCGATATTTTCCCAATGGACAGGTTCGATGATATGAAGGCAGTAGATAAGACCTACAACCTTGAGAGCTTTAAGCTTTTATCTTTTAGCAAGCACTGCAATATCGTTTACGGTGACAGTGTTATTAAAGATATGATAAGAAGCGTATGCTGGTTCTTCTTAAAACCGGTATCACCTACATTCTTTGCCAAGAAGATAGATAAGGCTTCAGCTAAGTATACAAAGGACAATGGTAAATATATAGGTCTTCTTGCTTCTAAGTTTAAGGAAAAAGAAGTTCTTGATTTTGATCCTTTTAAGGAAATAATAGATATGCCGTTTGAGGGTGTTACTCTTAAAGGTCCAAAAGAGTATGACAAACTTTTAAGACAGTATTATGGTGATTATATGCAGCTTCCACCCGTTGAAAAACAGGTAAACCCTCATGAGCTTGATGCGTATATGAAGTAGTTTTAAGTAAATAATAATTATGTAAGGGAATTAGAGATGAAACAGTTAACAAAAGAAGAATTGCAGGGATCCCAGCTTGGAATCTTAAGTTATATAGATAAAATTTGTAAAGAAAATAATATTAAATATTTTATTCATTACGGAAGTATGTTAGGTGCAGTTCGTCATAAAGGATTTATTCCATGGGATGACGGTATTGATATAGGAATGTACAGAGAAGACTATGAACGTTTAAAAGCGGCTGTTATAAATGACAGAAATGAACGCTACGGTATTTTTGATAAAGATACATGTGACTGGTACTTCCAGAACTTTATGGTTGTTGTTGATAAGGATACTGTTATCAAAAACCATGTTACAAGAAAACCACATGACACAAGTGTTTTCGTAGATGTTTTCCCAATTGACCGATTTAATGATACTAAGGTTATTAAGAAAGCTCATCTTATGGTTACACTTCGTCAGATCTGTTATATTCAGAAACAGTATATCCAGTATGGTGACAGCAAATTAAAAGATTTCTGCAGACTTATATTCTGGTATGCTTTAGGAGCAGTAAACCCTCGCTTCTTTACTAAGAAAATTGACAAGCTTATTAAAAAATACAGCGTTAAAGATGGTAAATACGAAGCGGCAATTGGTGTTGGTAAAGACGGAATGAAGGAAGTATTTAAAAGAGGTACATTTGAGAAACTTATTGATGTACCTTTTGAGGATATGGTTGTTCCAATTCCGGAAAACTATGATCTTTTCCTCACTCAGTTTTATGGAGACTATATGCAAAAGCCAAGCGATGAAGAGATTGCTTATAAGAGTCACCTTTTAAAAGCTTACTGGAAAAAGTAAGAGTTTTATCTCAGTGGGAGTCCAATCTCCGACTGAAATAAACGTTCCGCGAGGATGCGCAGTGATTCTGATAGGAATATGTCAGCTTCGCTGACCAGAATCACGCGCCAAGTCTCACGGATGTTCGACTTGAAATAGGAAAGGAAAATAATATGGAACAGATACAGGCAAAAAGTCTTGAGATGGCTGAATATTTTGTAGAGTTTTGTAATGAACATAATCTTTTATGTTATTTATGCGGAGGAGGAGCTATAGGTTCACTTCGTCACGGCGGATTTATTCCATGGGACGATGATCTTGATTTCTTTATGCCAAGAAAAGATTATGAGAAACTTGCTAAGTTATGGCCACAGGAAGCTAAATATCAGTATTTTATGTCAAAGAGTAATTATAAATTTGTTGACCGTAACCTTTTTATTACTATAAGAGACAGAGAGACAACATGTGTTAAACCATATCAGGTAGACTTAGATCTTCCACACGGACTTGCCCTTGATGTTATTCCTCTTGATTACTATCCAAAGAAGAAAAGCGACAGAAAGAAACAGGTTATATGGGCACTTATATACTCTTTATTCTGTGCACAGACAGTGCCTGAAAAACATGGTGGAATAATGAGTCTTGGAAGTAAAGTTCTTCTTGGTGTAATAAGAGGAAAAAAACTTCGTTATAAGATATGGAAAAAGGCAGAGAAGGAAATGACTAAGTATACTAAGGAAGACAGCGATGGTATTACAGAACTCTGCTCAGGTCCGTTCTACATGAAGAAGAAGTATCCTATAGAGGCATTTGAAAGTAATATTATGGTACCTTTTGAGGATACTAAGATGCCTATTCCAGTAGGATATGATGCGTATTTAAAAACAGCTTTTGGAGATTATATGACACCACCTCCAATAGAGAAACAGGTTGCACACCACGACGCTTTATTACTTGATCTTGATAGAAGTTATCGTGAGTATCATGGAGATTACAATGCAAAATAAGAAAAAAGTTTTATTTTATCTATGGTCATTTTCGCTTGGCGGAGGAGCAGAAAAGATCCTTGCTACTATAGTTAATAATCTTGATCCGGATAAATATGATATTGATATACTTGAGATGGAACATTTTGATAAGCCTATGCCAAAACTTAGAGAAGGCATCAATATCTTAAAGCCATACAAGAGTAAGAAACATTCATCTATAGCCGAGGCAATTATATGGAGACTTCGATTCTGGTTCCCCGGACTTGTAAGAAGACATGTAGCTAAAGATAACTATGATATTGAAATATCTTTTACGATCATGAATCCACCTTTACAGTTTTCTAAGAGAAAAGATGTAAAGAAGATTGCATGGATACATGGAAGCATAGAAAATATGCCTGAAAATGAGAAGTATTTAAGTTGCCATAGAAAACATCTTGGAACAGCTGATACTATAGTCGCTATTTCAGAAAAGACAAGGGAGTCTATAGAAAATGTTTTTCCTGAATATAAAGACAAAATTACAACTATATATAACGGATACAATTTTGATGATATAAGGATACCCGCAAAGGAAGACTGTGGTATGCATATGGAAGAAGACAGCATGTGCTGCATCGGTCGTATTGAAAAGCTTAAAGGTACAGACAGAACTTTAGAGCTTCTTAATAAGATTCATCAAATGGGATATAAATATCATTTATACTTAATAGGTACAGGTGATATGGATAATGAACTTAAGGAGCGTACTTCTAAGTACGGACTTCAAAATTATGTTCACTTTCTTGGATATCAGACGAATCCTTATAAATTTTTAAGTCGTACAAAATTACTTGTATCTATGTCTTATCAGGAAGGGTTTTCAGGAGCGTTTGTAGAGGCGATAAGTCTTGGGAAACCATTTGTTTCAACAGATGTAGGTGGAGCAAAAGAGTTATCATGCAATGGAAAATTTGGAAAGATAATCACTTCTGATGAAGAAGCTGTAGAAGCCATAATATCCTACATATCAGGCAGGGAGTATCCTGATGCAGATGAAATGGCTGAGTTTATAGAGGAATTTACAGTAGAATCCCAGATTGATAAGATCGAAAGGCAGCTGTTTAGTAATCAAAAGGGGGATTAAATGGAAAAGTATTTTGAAAATATTAATTTTAAAAGAATTTATTCTTTAATCGTCTGGATCATGTTTGGTTTATTCGGGGCATTTTTTATAATATTTAGTGTTAATGGTAAGACTAAATTTATATTCTTTGCTCTTGTAACGTTGTGGATAGCCTGTATGATGTATTTTATAACGGAATTGAAAAGTTATTTAATACAGTTATTTTTCTTTATTACCTTATGGTTGTTCCTGTTTTCAAGACCAATGATTGATTATATACAGACAAAGAGTTTTGCTACATATAATGCAAATACATATCAGTTTTCGTTTTTTGTTATTATACTAAGTATGATAGGCCTTTTAATAGGCGGGGTAATAGGAAAGAATTTTAAACTTAGAAGTAAAACACCAAGGGTGGATGTTATAAAAGAACAAAAATATGAAGTTCATATAAAGTATATAAGATTTACATCACTTTGTTTTTTTGGAGCAAGTTTCCCGTTCTATCTTGCAAGAATAGTCGAAAGATATATGTATAGAAGAACTACAACTTACTATGACTATTATGCAACATTTACAAGTAAACTTCCTTATATAGTTTATCTTATATCAGTGTTTATGTTCTTCTCAATGTGTGTATATCTAGCGACTAAACCTAAGAAAAAGCATGCGTTTATAGTACTTGCAATGTATGTTATGTCAAATGGTATATACCTTCTTATAGGAACTAGAAACCCATTTATACTAAGTCTTCTGTTTGCCTTAATATATTACTGTATGAGACAGTTTAGCGATAAGAAGGAAGTCTGGATAGGCAAAGTGGAAAAAACTCTTATTATAGCATCAGTACCCGTACTTATGCTTGGCATGGGTGCCATGAACTACCTAAGAGATGATGCGGAAGTTGCAACAAACGGAATTATGGCGCTTCTTATAGATTTTATTTACAAACAGGGAACAAGCTTTGGCGTTCTTGCAAAAGGATACTTATATGAATGCTATCTTCCGGTAAGAGCTTTTAAAAATTATACATTTGGACCAATCATTGATTATTTCTATAGAGGAAATATAGGGGGAATGTTGTTTGGAACAACTCCGCTTCCTGAAAATAACTCTATAGAACTTGCTTTTGAAAGTAATAGTTATGCCCATAACATTTCTTATATTGTAATGGGAGATGATTACCTTCAGGGTCATGGTATAGGAAGTAGTTATATTATGGAACTTTTTACTGATTACAGATATATAGGAGTATTTGTATTTAGTATAATACTTGGAATCATTCTTGTGGCTATGATGAAGTTAGCGTATGCAAAGAAGGTCCTTCCAATGGCCTTAAGTCTTGTAATGCTTCAGGACATACTGTTCACACCACGTGCCAGCTTTATGTCAAGCTTCATGCCATTATTTACAGTTCAGTTCTGGATAGTTATGTTTGTTATATTCTTCGGGGCGACCATGCTCGAGCGGTATACGAAAAGCGATTATGAGGACTTTGATTTAAAAAAGGAGAAATAAAATGTTTGAAAATTATTCATTAGCAGATTTATTAGCTAACACTTACAAAAACTTTAAGAAAAACATTATTGTTGCACTTGCGGCATTTTTAGTTGTGCTTGCTCCATTTGTTTTAAAAGCAGTTCAGCATAAGGATGCTGATACTTCACATGGAACAAACTATTCTACATATATTGTTTATAACGTAGAATCAGACAGAGTTTCTGTCGGTGAGAATGGTGAGAAATTAGAGCCATTTAGTGAATTTTTCGCTAATCTTATTTATGCAAATATGAATGGTGCATATATTTTTGAGGATGTAGACGAGAAAGTTTTAGATAAGATTTCTGATGATCTTTCAATTGATAAAGTACAGCTTAGAAATACAGACAGCAACTACTGGTCTGGTAAGATTGAAGTTAAAAGTACCGCGGAAAATGGTTCTGTAACTGTAAGACTTTTAACAGCAAGTGAAGAGTTTAATGAGCTTGTCGAGGAAAAGGTTGATGCTCTTGTAAAAGAAGCTGAAACTCATCTTGAAAATGTAACTATAAATAAAGTAAACTCATTTACAACAAGCTCACCAACAGATACTGAAAATGAAGATGAGATCGCAGTTAAAGGTGTTGCTATCAATAAGGGAACAATTATCAAAGGTGCAGTTATTGCATTTATATTTGCAGTATTCTTTGTATTATTTATGAATTTTGTTCTCTATGTATTTAACCCTTCAATGAATGGTGTTTCAGCATTTGAGAAATACGGCCTTAAATTTATTTACGAATACAGAGGAACAGCTGATCTTGCAGAAGTTCTTAAATACGTTGAAGAAAATGAAGGTAAAGTTACACTTATGACTACTTCAGATAAAGTTAAAACTTCTTTTGATAAAAAACTCGCAAAAGACGAAAGCAGCGTAAAATATGATATTGTCAATGCAAAAGATACACATGCAGTTCTTGCAGCAGATAAGATCATGTTTATTGAAGAGTGTGGTATAACACGTTACAGAGACTTTGAAAAAGCCTTAAGACAGGCTGAAAACTTTGGCAAAGAAGTTGCAGGAGTTATAAATATTCCATTATAAAGTTATTTAAGCGGGAGGAAACAAAAATGGTATTTGGTGCAATATTAGCAGGCGGAAAAGGAACAAGAATGGGAATTGACAAGCCAAAACAGTTCCTTATGTTAGGAAGCAGACCTATTATAATTCATACAATTGAAAAGTTTATTCTTTCTCCTGACATTGATGAGATTTATGTAGGCGTTCATCCAGACTGGATTGATTATACAGAAGATCTTATTAAGAAATACATTGATTCAGATAAAAATATAATCCTTGTTCCGGGAGGAACTGACAGAAACTCAACGATCTTTAATATTATTGATGAGATCGAGAAGAGAAACGGAGACGATGAGGATAATATTATCGTTACACATGATTCGGTAAGACCTTTTGTTACACTTAGAATTATAGGAGAAAATGTTGAGATGGCTAAAGAATGCGGAGCTGTTGATACAGTTATAAGCGCAGTTGATACTATTGTTGTTTCTGAAGATGGAGAAAAGATTACATCTATTCCAGACAGAAGACAGATGTTCCAGGGACAGACACCTCAGACATTTAAAATTTCAAAATTAAAAGAACTTTACAATGATCTTTCAGATGATGAAAAAGAGATCCTTACAGATGCATGCAAAATCTGTGTTGTTAGAAACGTTCCTGTAAGACTTGTTAAAGGTGAAGTTTCTAATATGAAGATCACTACAATCGATGATATGAAAGCGGCTACAGCACTTATTATGGAGGATATAAAATGTTAAACAGTGTTTATCAGTTGATCACACCTAAGACAATATCCGTAAAACATGAAGATGTTGATACTAAAGATCAGGTTATTATAAGACCTGAATATCTTGCTCTTTGTCATGCTGATCAGAGATATTATCAGGGTAAAAGAGATATAAAGATTTTAAGGAAAAAGCTTCCTATGGCTCTTATACATGAAGCATGCGGACGTGTTATCCATGATCCTACAGGAACTTTTAAAGTAGGACAGTCTGTTGTAATGATACCAAATATACCTGGAAACAGAGAAGAGAAGGTTATTTACGAGAATTATGGAAAAGGCGGTGGATTCTTAAGCAGCGGGCATGACGGATTTATGAGAGAGTTCGTAAATCTTCCTGCAGACAGAGTAGTAGCTTTTGACGATATAGATAAGAGAATTGCAGCAATTACAGAATTTATAAGTGTTGGAATGCATGCTTATTTAAGATTCAGTCTTATTTCTCATGAATATAAAAATTCAATCGGTATATGGGGAGACGGAAGTCTTGCATTTATTGTGAGCAGTATCCTTAAGAAGAAATATCCGGATACAAAGATAATCGTTATAGGTAAGAATACAAGTAAACTTTCACAGTTCTCATTTGTTGATGAGACAATACTTGCTGATGACCTTGAAGAAGGTTTTAATGTGGATCATGCTTTTGAGTGTGCAGGTGGAGAGGGAAGTTTCTACGCTATTGATAATATTATTAAATATATCAATCCACAGGGAACAGTTATGCTTATGGGTGTATCGGAAAACAAGGTACCTATAAATACAAGAGATATTCTTGAGAAAGGTCTTACATTTGTAGGAAGCAGCCGTTCAGGACGCGTTGACTTTGAAAATGCCATTAAGTTTATGGAGGATAAGAGTATCCAGAGAAGACTTAAATCAATAATCTATGAAACAGACGAAGTAAAAAACATTTCAGATATACATAAAGCATTCAGCGTTGACATAGATACAGACTTTAAGACTGTATTTAAATGGAGCGTATAATTGCATAAATGTTAACTGAATATTCTCGTGCGGCAGAGCCGCCCGTCCGGTGTGGCGTGAGCCACCTATCCAGACGGTATGAGCCACTTTAATGAGAGTGTTACTTTCGTAGTGATTTATCTAGACCATACACCTCACGCATGGACCTATCATGATCAGCATCAATAAAAGAAAAAGTAGAGGAAAGGAAATCTCATGAGAGGAAAACAGGCATTAAAAAATATGGTGGCAAGTCTGCTTTTACAGGTAATTGTTCTTTTGTCTGGATTGATATTGCCACGTTTTATTCTTGAGGCATATGGATCAAGTGTGAATGGAATGATCACTTCAGTAAATCAGTTTTTAACATATCTGGGTCTGGCAGAAGCAGGAGTAGGAACAGCAACAGTTGTTGCTCTCTATACACCTCTTGCGTTGAAACAGACGGAAGAAGTGAATTCAATTCTTTCGGCGACAAGAAAATTTTATAATAAATCCGGAATGCTATTTCTGGCATTAACACTGGTACTTATAGGGGTCTATCCGTTTTTTATTTCAGGACAGCTTGAGAATAGTCTTGTGCGCTGGATGATACTTGTCTTGGCAGGAAGTACTTTAGTGGATTACTTTTTTCTAGGTAAATACAGAGTTTTGTTGACTGCAAATCAGGAAGGGTATGTGGTTGCACTGATTCAGGCAGCAGGAACGATCGTTAATATGGTTGTTTCTATTTTTCTGATTTATATTGGAGCAGGTGTTCTTTTTGTAAAGGCAGTTGCAACCGGTGTATACATGCTTCGTCTTGTATTGGTTAAAATCTATGCAAAACGAAAATATCCTGCATTAGATTTTTATGCAGAACCGAATGAAGGTGCTTTGAAACAAAAAAATGCGGCATTGCTTCATCAGGTTGTTGGTATTATTGTAAATAATACTGATACGACAGTGCTGACAATCTGTCTGGGAGCAAAGTCTCTTCTTGAAGTCAGTGTATATGGAATCTATATGATGGTGGTTAATGCCGTGAATCAGCTGATGACATCTTTTTCGAATGGTCTGACTGCAGGATTTGGAGAAGTGATCGCCAAGAATGAGGAAGAGACACTAAAAAAGAGCTATTCAAGTTATGAGTATATGTATTTTGTAATCATGTTTATTGTGATTGCCTGTATGGGAGTCTTGATCCTGCCTTTTGTCGGGGTATATACCATTAACCTGACAGATGTACAGTATGTACGTCCGGTTCTTGGAATTTTGTTTACATTAATTGTTTTTATGCAAAATGTAAGGATTCCGGGATTGACGATTATTTGCGCAGCAGGGCATTATAAGGAAACGAGATATCAGGCGATTTTGGAAGCTGTGATAAATATTACGGTTTCTCTTGGGCTGGTATGGAAGTTCGGCATGGCAGGAGTTCTTCTTGGTACAGTATGTTCTTATGGATATCGTTCTTTTGAAATTGTGTTCTATACAAGTCGACATCTGGTAAAAGGATGTGCAAAAAAATCCATGTTTCGAATTTTGAGAAATGTATTTACAGTGGCAATTCTTTGTACGGTTGGAACATATGTTATTCCGCAGGAAATAACATCTTTTACTACATGGTTTCTCTATGCAATAGGAATGGGGCTGACAAGTGTTTTTTTGGTTGTGGTGATAAATTATGTGGTTGAACCAGATGAATTTATGCAACTTAGACATCGGGTGAATGATATAATTAAAAAGGAATAGAAGGAAAATAGGGGAAGCTTTGAAATGATTCCAGTCTTTGTTGTACTCAATCGGAGTTCTTATATTACCAAGTGAGGAGTTCTCTTATAAAATCAACGTTTTCCGCACATTTTTCGGATAAAAAAGGGTCAGTCGTGAAAAACTGCCCCTTTTTATTTTTAGTTGGATTAATTTCGATTACAACATTATGGTATCCAAACCCCATCAGCACCGACATAATAACGAGAATTATCCACCCATTGAGAAACTGCCATGCGTCCATCGGATTTTACATAGTAGACTCCGGAGATCCATTGGTTTGTCAGCATTTGACCAGAAGAGTTCATGAAATACCAGTATCCATTATAATAAATCCAACCGGTTACCATAGCACCACTGGAGTTCAAATAGTACCAACAATCATTGATGTATGTCCAGCCGGTTACCATAGCACCACTGGAGTTCATATAGTACCAGCAACCATTGATGTATGTCCAGCCGGTTACCATATAGCCATTGGAGTTAAACCAGTACCAGTTTCCTTTGATGTATTCCCATGAATTTGCAGGGTAAGTTCCATCAAAATGGCAGTACCACCAACCAGTATTATTTTTAACCCAGTATCCGTTATCCTTTGTATATCCTTCAGCAGAGTAAGTTCGCGGAGTGATATATTGAGTATAATCCTTGAAACCAAAATCAAGATCTACATTTTCTGAAATTCCATCTACTATTCCTTTGCAGCTGCTCTGCCATATGTTCCTTTGAATGGATAAATCATATTTATAGTTATAACGTGCAATCCAAAGATCAATTCCGGACAGATAAGAAGTATCGATATGATTTTTATACCAGTCTTCATTACAATACAGCATTGGTTCATATCCAGCTCGACGAATTTCATCAAAGAATGTTTTCGCTATTCGCCCAAGCTGTGCCTTACTTAGATTTTTTTGTGAGGAATCTTCTAAGTCGAGAACAATTGGATATGAAATCTTATATCCCTGTAGTTGATCAATTACAAACTGTGCATCATTTAATGATTGATTTTCAGTTGTGGCCGTGCTGTAATAGTAAACACCTACGGGGATTCCGGCTGCAATTGCATTTGTCATATTTTGATTATAATAGGTATCTAGTTTATGCTCTGAACCATGAGCAACTCGTATGAATGCAAATTGAATACCATCCTTTTTAACAGCAGTCCAGTCGATACTTTCTTGCCACTGAGAGACATCAATCCCTTTTAAAGACCCGCTTTCATAGCTATTATTGTCAATCCAATAACCATTACTATTGAAATAATACCATTGCCCATTAATCTTAGTCCAGTCAGTTTGCATCACTCCGCTGGAATTAAAATAGTACCATTGTCCGTCGATTAGCTTCCAACCAGTTGTTCTAACACCATTCTCATCCATATAATACCATTTTTTATAGACCATCGTCCATCCGGTGACCATATAGCCATTGGAATCAAAACGATACCATTCACCATTAATGCATTCCCAGGCGTTTGTGGAATAACTACCATCGTAATGGGCATACCACCATCCTTTACTGTCTTGAATCCATTGACCAGAAGAAGAATCACAGGTAGCAAGCTCATAGAAATTAAAAGAATCTATGACTTCTTTTCCAAGAGAAGAGCCAGCTGTATCTGTTTCTTCTTCGGCATGTGCTGTTAATGAGAAAGAACCAGTTAAAAATATCAAGGTGAATAATGCGAATCCTTTTTTAAATAAATATTTTTTGTGCAAATATGTTCTCCTTTCCATAGGGGTAGCATACAGTTTCCCCGTTATTAACGTAAAATCAATCAGTTATTCAAAATGATTATATCATTAAGTAAAATGAGAATCTAGTTAAGTAAGAAAAATTTAAAATATTTAAAATATTGTCTTGCATTATAAAAATAAAGGTGCTATACTACCTGTAGTTCACGAAAAAGGAGAAATATAAGTACATGAACAAACAAGAGCTTGATTTACTGAACATCATAAAAAAAGAAGCATATGTAAATCAGAGACAGTTATCAGAAGCTTCTGGTTATTCACTTGGTAAAGTGAATACTTCATTAGCAGAACTTGTGAAAGCCGGTTATCTGAATGCAGATTATAGATTGACCGAACAGGCAAAAGAGTTATTTACAGAGAATAGACCAAATCAGGCAGTGATTCTTGCAGCTGGAGCGGGAATGCGAATGATACCGATTAATACAGAAGTGTCCAAGGGAATGCTTGAAGTAAGAGGTGAAACCTTAGTAGAACGACTGATTAAACAGTTGAAAGAAAAAGGAATCCATAAGATCACTATCGTTGTTGGATTTATGAAAGAACAGTATGAATACCTGATCGATGAGTATGGAGTAGAGCTGGTTTATAATAAGGAATATGCAGTAAAGAACAATCTGTTTTCGTTGGCAAAGGTAAAAGATAGATTGGAAAATGCGTATATTGTACCGTGTGATCTTTGGTGCAGAACAAATCCTTTCTCAGAGACTGAACTGTATTCCTGGTACATGATTGATGAGATGCCGGATGAGGATAGTACGATTCGTATGAATCGAAAGATGGAATTAAAAGCAGTTGGTGATTCGGAAGCTGGTAATCATATGGTAGGAATTGCTTACATCAATAAAGAAAGTGCAAGAACTTTAGAACAGAAAATCAGTGAAATGAAAGAACATCGCAGATATTACAATTCATTTTGGGAAGATGCAGCAATGGAGAAAGGGAAAATGATTCTTTTCCCGAAAGAAGTAAAAAAAGGAGATGTTCTGGAGATTAATACATTGGAGCAGTTGAGAGATCTTGATGAGAATTCAGATCAGCTGAATTCAGAACTTCTTGATATTATTGCAGAGACGCTTTCTTGTGAACAGAAAGAAATCACAGAGATTGAACCCCTGAAAAAAGGAATGACTAACCGTTCGTTCCGCTTCCGTTGTGGTGAAAAGCGTTATATCATGCGAGTTCCGGGAGAAGGAACGGATAAGATGATTAATAGAAGCCAGGAGTATGATGTTTATCAGGTGATTGGTCCGAAAGGAATCTGTGATCCAGTTCGATATATGTCGAAAGAAAAAGGGTATAAGATTACAGAATTTTTAGAGGGTGCAAGGAATTGTGATGCAGAAAATGAAAATGATGTGAAAGCATGCATGAAGTATCTGAGAAATGTACATGAGCAGAATCTGAAAGTAGATCATTCTTTTGACTTGTTTGAGCAGATTGAAAAATATGAACAGTACAGAAATGGAGAGAAATCCATTTATCGCGATTATGAGAAGACAAAGGAAAAAATGTATGAACTGAAATTCTTTGTTGATCAGCAGGAAAAAGAGTATACATTAACTCATATTGATGCAGTTCCGGATAACTTTCTCTTTGTGGATGACAGGATATATCTTATTGATTGGGAGTATTCAGGAATGCAGGATCCACATGTAGATATTGCGATGTTTGCAATTTATGCATTGTATGAGAAAGAACAGATTGATCGTTTGATTGATGCTTATTTTACAGAAGGGTGTCTGGAAGAAGTCAGAACAAAGATATATTGCTATATAGCAATCTGTGGTTTCTTATGGAGTAACTGGTGCGAATATAAGAGAATCCTCGGAGTGGAGTTTGGTGAGTATTCTCTGAAACAGTATCGTTATGCAAAAGAATTTTACAGGCTTGCAAAGGAGAGAATGGAAAATGACTAGAAATGCTATTATCATGGCTGCCGGAATGTCCTCAAGATTTGCACCATTGTCACTGGAGACGCCGAAGGCGCTTTTGAATGTGAAAGACGAAATTATGATTGAACGTCAGATCGGACAGCTGAGAGAAGCAGGAATTGATGAAATTGTTATCGTAGTCGGATATTTGAAAGAAAAGTTTGAATATCTGAAAGAAAAATATCATGTGATTCTTGTTGAAAATCCATATTACAAACAAATGAATAATTTTTCTACTTTGTATGTTGCGAGAGAATATCTGAAAAATACCTGGATCTGTTCGGCAGACAATTATTTCACAGAAAATGTATTTATGGAAGAAAGTGAAAATGCATTTTATGCTTCTGAATATGCAGATGGTGCTACAGAAGAGTGGTGTATCAAGACTGATAATACAGGGAAAATCATAGGGGTTCAGATTGGTGGCGAGAATGCATGGGTGATGAAAGGTCATGTATTCTTTAATGAAAAATTCAGTACACAGTTGCTGCCGTATCTTGAAGAAGCTTTTCAGAAAAAGGAACTGTGGGATGAATACTGGGAAAATCTTTATATGGCGCATATGGATGAAATGGAAATGTATATCAGAAAGTATGATGCCGGTATTATTGAAGAGTTTGACAGTATTGATGAATTAAGGGAATTTGATGTAAAGTACAAAGAATGTACGGGCAGCAAAGTACTTCGGGAAATTTCAGAGAAACTGAACTGTCCGGAAGGAAAAATGACGCAGATGAAACCAGTAAAATCCAATGGAGAAGTGATAGGATTTGAGTTTTTTTGTGATGGTAAGAAGTATGAGTATTCTTATACATCAGGATTAAAGACAAGGTAAGTCGGAAAGGAAAGCAAATGGAAACGAAACAGACAAAACAGACAGAGAAAAAGAAGGTTGACTGGCTTATTACATTATTGCCATTAGGGCTTATTGTGGTTTTATGTATTTTATTCTTCTTTAAGCCAGAACAATCCAATCAGGTGCTTAGTCAGATTAGATATGTATTTGGTGATACATTTGGAACTTATTATCTTGTGATTGGATTAGGTGTATTCCTGTTATCTATTTATGTAGCAACATCAAAGTATGGAAATATTGTTTTAGGAGCTCAGACTGAAAAACCAAAATATTCTTTCTTTGCATGGGGCTCCATGATGTTTACAGCAGGACTTGCTGCAGATATCTTGTTTTATTCTTTCTCAGAGTGGGTCATGTATGCGACAGACCCACACATTGCAGAACTTGGAAGTATTCGTGAATGGGCAGGCGTTTTCCCGATTTTCCACTGGAGTTTGATTCCGTGGGGATTCTATCTTGTGCTTGCAGTTGCTTTTGGATTTATGCTTCATGTACGTAATCGTGAAAGACAGAAATATTCTGAAGCCTGCAGACCGATTCTTGGAAAACATACAGATGGAATGCTGGGAAGAATCATTGACCTGCTTGCAGTATTTGCTCTGATTGCGGGAACAGCAACAACATTTAGTATTGCGACACCTTTGATGGCAAGTATTATTAATGAACTGTTTCATATCGAACTGAGCCGTACAGTTGTAACAATTATAATTATTTTAATCACATGTGTTATTTATACTTATTCTTTGTTACATGGATTCAAAGGAATTAGTTTTCTTGCGAAAGCCTGCGTATACCTGTTCTTCGGATTGCTTTTGTTTGTATTACTTTTTGGAGGAGAAACAAAATTCATTATTGAAAATGGTTTTGCATCTCTTGGAAAAGTGGTTCAAAATTTCTTTGAGCTTTCAACATTTACAGACCCGGAAAGAACAACATCATTCCCACAGAACTATACAATCTACTATTGGGCATACTGGATGGTATGGTGTGTGGCAGCTCCGTTCTTTATCGGAAACATTTCCAGAGGAAGAACAGTTCGTCAGACAATCCTTGGAGGATATGTATTTGGTGTTGGATCAACAATTGTAAGCTTCATTGTTCTTGGAAATTATTCTCTTGGAAAACAGATCAGTGGACAGATGGATTTTATTGCTGCTTATGAGAAGACGGGGGATCTGTATACAATGATCATTGGAGTAATACGTTCTCTGCCTTGTGCACCGTTTGTACTTGCTCTTGTGTTGATTACGATGATTGCATTTTATGCAACTTCATTTGATTCAATTGCATTGACAGCATCATGCTATAGTTATCACAGACTGGGAGAAGATGAGAATCCAAACAGACTGATTCAGTTGATGTGGTGTATCCTGCTGATTCTCCTTCCAATTGCACTTGTGTTTTCGGAAAGTTCAATGAGTAATCTGCAGTCGGTTAGTATTATTGCAGCATTCCCAATTGGCGCAGTTATTGTGTTGATTGTGCTGAGTTTTATGAAGGATGCAAAGAAATTTATGGAAGAAAATGAAAAACAGAGGAAAAAGTAAGAGGATAAAAAGAGAGATATCAGTGCTTAATGCATTGTTATCTTTCTTTTTATAGTTTTGAAAGTTTTTAAAATGTATTCTTCCATGTAGACAACTTCACTCAAACAGTGTACAATAGGATAGTATATAAGTTTAAGACAACAAAAGAAGGGGTAATTATATGAAAGCAAAGAAATTAGCGGCAGTAGCATTATCACTGTGTCTTACAGTGCCAATGTTCAGCACAATTGTAAGTGCAGCTGATGGTTCTCTGATGTTCTCTGATCCACAGACAAAGGTTGGAGAGGAAGTAAGTGTAGATCTTGTTGTGAGATCTGGAAATTCAGCTGTTGGAGATGCAGATATTACAATGAGTTATGATACTTCTGCACTTCAGTTTGAAAGCGGAGAGGGTGTAACAGCAGACAGTGATGGCAAGCTTACATACTCAGGAAGCGGAGACGGAACGGCGAAAGAACTTCGTACTACAATGACGTTTAAAGCATTGAAGATGGGAGATACAACGATCACAGTTGACAGCTCAAAGGCTTATCTGTATTCAGATGAGACACTGACATTAGACCAGGGATCTTCCGCAATTAAGATTGGACAGGCAGATGATGGTTCAACAGAGATTGAGGCAAATGGAAGTGAATCAACTGGCGCAGCTACTGATATTACGGTAAATGTGAATGGAACAGATTATAACTTCTCAGAAGAATTTGCAACATCTGCGATTCCGGTAGGATATAGTGAGACTACAAAGACATTCAATGGAGAAGAGCACAAGTTTGTTGCTAATGAGGCTGGTGTTACACTTGGATATTTGGTAGATGCTTCCGGAGAAGGAAAGTTTTTCCTCTACAATGAGGACGATTCTACATTTGTTCCATATACAGAATTGAAGATTTCTGATACAACATCTATTATTCTTTTAGCAGATAATGGAGGAGCAAAACTTCCGGATTCATACCAGGAAGGGGAACTTACAGTAGCAGATCAGACATATCCATATTGGGCAAATCCAGAGAATGATCGTTATGATCTTCTGTATGCAGTGAATACAAGAACAGGTGAAAAAGGGTTCTATCAGTATGATTCACAGGATGGAACTTATCAGAGTGTAGATGTTCAGACAACAGACAGTACAAAGAAGGAAGCAAAAGGGATTGTTGGAAAACTGGAGTCGCTTGTAAAAGAGCATCCAATTGTTCTTCTGGCTGGAGGAGCACTCATCGTAGTTGTATTACTTGTTCTTATGATTATGTTTGCAGTAAAACTTGTGCATAGAAATCAGGAACTTGATGATCTGTATGATGAGTATGATATTCCTTTTGAAGATGAAGAAGATGAAGAAGATGACGAGCCGGTTACTGCTAAGAAGTCAGACAGAAAGGCGTTTGGACGTAAAAAAGTAAAAGATGATGATTATGACGATGGTTATGATGATGATTTTAATGATGATTACGATGCCTTTGATGAAGAGTATGCTGATTATGATTTTGATGATGATTACGATGATGATTATGATGATGAATATGATGCACCGACAGGAAATACAAGAAATTTAGGAAGATCAGCTAAAAAATCAAAAAAAGGAAGAAAATCAGATGATTATGATGTAGATTTCATTGATCTGTAAGTTTGAGAGACAGATGAAAGATACTGATTAGGTAGTTGAAAAATATAGACAGGATTAGAACGGATTAAGAAGGAAGTTCTGATCCTGTTTTTCTATTGTTCTTTTCAATCTTTATTAATTGATTATACACAGATTTATCACAATGCGGAGTTACTATGTAAACATCAAAGAAAAAGAATAAACAAGAGAAGAGGTAATCTTTATGGAGAATCAATATAATTATTATAATTCAGATGGAATGAATGGAAACGGACAGAGCGAAACACCATTTCATGATGACAATGGTGGTCAGAAGCATCAAGCACCGCATGGTAAGAAGCCGCAAAAGAAAATTCCCAAAGCAGTGGCAGTGACAGGATTTGCACTATTGTTTGGAGTTGTTTCCAGTGGTACATTTCTGGCATCAAATGTTGTTGGAAGTAAAGTGCTTGGATTGACCGGTGTGACGAAGACCAATACTACGGCAACCAAAGCTGTGAGCAGCAATGCTTCATTATCCAAATCTTCCAGTGTTGTAACTTCAGATGTTTCAAGTATTGTGGAAAATGTAATGCCATCAATCGTATCAATTACAAATATGAGTGTGCAGCAGGTTCAGGATTTCTTTGGTGGTGTGTCACAGCAACAGAGCGAAAGTGCTGGAACAGGAATCATTATTTCCCAGAATGATTCAGAACTTCTGGTTGTTACAAATAATCATGTAGTAGCAGGAAGCGATACATTAACAGTTACTTTTGCTGATGGAACAAGTGTTGAGGCGAATATCAAAGGAACAAACTCAGAGTATGATATTGCTGTTGTGGCTGTTCCGCTTGACTCTATTTCAGATGATACAATGAAAGCAATTTCAGTAGCAACACTCGGAGATTCTACACAGCTAAAGGTTGGAGAGCCTGCGATTGCAATCGGTAATGCACTTGGCTATGGACAGTCAGTAACAACGGGTGTAATCAGTGCTTTGAATCGTTCTGTTTCTGAAACAAACGAGCAGACTGGTGAGACAACAGAGAGTGATGCCAAACTGATTCAGACAGATGCAGCCATTAATCCTGGAAACAGTGGTGGAGCACTTGTAAATGCAAGTGGCGAAGTGATTGGAATCAACTCATCCAAGCTGGTTGGTGATTCTGTAGAAGGTGTCGGATATGCAATTCCAATCAGTGATGTATCCGATCTGATCCAGAATCTGATGAATCAGGCAACAAAGACAAAGGTTGCAGAAAAAGATCAGGGCGCAATTGGCACCAAAGGAATGAGCGTGCCGGCTGAATATTCCAAACAGCTGAATATGCCGGAAGGTGTTTATGTATCAGAAATCACAAAAGGCGGTGGAGCAGAGGCAGCCGGAATGACAAAAGGAAGTGTTATCACAGCAATTGACGGAACAACCGTATCAAGCATGGATGATCTTCAGGAACAGCTTCAATATTATGCCAAAGGAGATAAGGTGTCACTGACAATTCAGATTCCACAGAGTAATGGAGAATATGAAGAGAAGACAGTGGAAGTAACATTAGGTGCGAAATAAAACTACTTTTAAGTGAATGTATTATGTTTAGGGATTGTCACGTGGCAATCCCTTTTGCTGTTGTTCACAATTTTTCTTATCTTCCATACAATAACAAAAAAGATATAAGGATTTATTTTATGGCACCATATTGTTCTAATAGGAATACGAACTGTTATTGTCAGAATGGAAATTACAGACCACAAACAAGGCAAGAAAATGAAAGACAGCTTCATTGCAATATTCCTGTTCCTCCACTTCCGGAGCAAAAGGCGAAAAATTACTGTTGCGATGAGTGTGTTGGTGATTACAGCAAAACGGATGTTTTGCAAGAGTTTCCGGTTGCGATGGCTTATGTCCCATGGCAGCAGTGGAGAAAACTTCACGATCTCGGTTATGGATTTCAGTGTGGAACTATTTTTCAAGAGCTTGAAAAACCATTTCGTGGAAAAGGAGGATGCTGTAAATGAGTTGCAATTGTCATGAAATGAATCGAAGAGAACTTTTTGAATATATAAATCAGATAAGTTTTGCAGTAGATGATGTTAAATTATTTTTAGATACACATCCTGAAAATCAGAAAGCACTTGACTATTTTCAAAAATATAAAGAGAAACGTATGGAAGCACTCAAAGAATATGCAGAGGTATATGGACCTTTAACTGTAGATACAGTCAGCGAAAACAGTGACTGCTGGAATTGGATCAATGAACCATGGCCGTGGCAGGAAGGGGGATGCTGATTTATGTGGAATTATGAAAAAAGACTTCAATATCCTGTGAAGATAACCCAGACGAATCCGAAACTGGCGAAGATCATTATAAGTCAGTTCGGTGGACCGGATGGCGAATTGGCTGCATCTATGCGTTATCTTTCACAGCGATATACGATGCCATATAAAGAGGTAACAGGAATACTGACTGATATTGGTACAGAAGAACTTGCCCATATGGAGATGATCTGTGCAATTATCTATCAGCTGACAAAGAATTTGTCACCGGAAGAAATTGAACGTTCCGGTTTTGCACCGTATTATGTTGATCATACACTGGCATTATGGCCACAGGCAGCCAGCGGAGCTCCGTGGACTGCAACGTATTTCCAATCGAAGGGAGATCCGATTACAGATCTTCATGAAGATCTTGCAGCAGAGCAAAAAGCGCGGACTACGTATGATAATATCCTGCGGCTGGTTAAAGATCCTGAAATCTGTGATCCGATCCGTTTTCTGAGAGAAAGAGAGATCGTGCATTATCAGAGATTTGGTGAAAGTCTAAGAATTGTACAGGAACATCTTGACAGTAAGAATTTCTATGCGATCAACCCAGAATTTGAATGAAGATGAAGTGTTTATTTTGTGAAAGGGATTGTCAGACGGCAATCCCTGATTTACATTTTTTGTAGATACTGCTCCAAAATCCCCCTTTACTTTTCCCTATAAATCAGATATAATATACGCGTTGATGGGGAAACCATAACAATTAAATATACGATCAATGGGGATACTGTGATGTTATACTCACAGTATTTTTCTGTTTTTCTGATGAAAGGGACTTTTTTCCCTGAGTAAAAGAGGCTATAATAAAAGAAATTTATTGTCGGGTGTAAATATACGTTACAGTTCACTCCCGTGTCAATCACTCTGCTGATTGACACGGAGGATGCATGTTTTGGCTTGAATGCATCTCGCCCC
>OGET01000044.1_pt1 | contig 88282 bp, 83 predicted proteins | sample 1570771 | NCBI WGS metagenome assembly OGET01 (sample SAMEA2582032, study PRJEB24529) | metagenome | biome: Human gut stool | place: China | collected 2011 | reverse complement strand
AAGCCCACCAGCAAATCGAGCGGATGCAAGCTGGGCAGCGGGTTCGCAAACGCCACCGGAACGGTGCCCATCATCGCCATGATCTTATCCCCCAGCTCTTTGCCCTCGGCAAGCCGCCACGCTTCGCCAATGTTGGTTGCCACCAGCCCCAGCAAAATATAGGGCAGATACAGTGCCAGCAGCTTTGTCAGCTTTTTCGTGGTCACAGTCCACGCTCCTGTTCCTTATGCCGGACTTTGCCGGGGAGTTCTGCCGCCGCCTGCACCAGTTTATGCAGTTTTGCCAGCACCGAGGGGCGTTTGTCCTTGTTGAGCAGGGATGCCGAATATTCCTTGAACGCCGAATGGAAGGCTTCTGCGTCCGGGGCTTTGAAAAAGACCAGATACCGGGGCGGCACCTCGGAATTGTCCTTGCGGATAGCATAGTCGATGCCGTACTTTTTGGCATAGCGTTCCAGCCCACGGATGCCGGTCTTGCTGATCTCCACGCTGGACACACCCCGGTTTTGCCGCAGAAGGGTGCGGATGCTTTGCTTACCTTGGGATGCTTTGGACTGGTACAGCCGAAACGCCGCTTTTACTGCCCGCAGGACGGTCCGGGCGGACAGCTTTGTGGTGGAGATCATAATGTTGAATGATTTCTGTTCGATTTCTTCCTGCACTGCCGTCACCTCCCACGCAACAGGATGCTTTTAGCGGTCATGCTCTGCCGTAGGCTTGGTGCGAGACTTTTCTGCCGGAGGTTCATCGGGCACCGGCAGCACCAGCAGGCGGTTGCCCAGTTTCAGAAAGGCTTCCGGCTGATGGAAAAGCTGCTCGTACTTCTGTGCCAGTTCCGGGGTCAGGGATGCAAAATCCTCCTCGCCCAGTCCCACCACCAGAAAGGTCCCGGCAACGGCATCGTACATCTGCCCGTCCTCGTCCCGCAGGGCACGGTTCAACGGCAGTCCCATGAGCTTGCCGTCGTCATGGCAGATGATAGCCACCGGGTCTGCAAAGGGGTAAACAGCATCAATCGAGCCGCCCACAGCCTGCTGCAAGGCTTTCAGGTCGTTGTCAATCTCGACCTGCTGCGGTTGCTGTCCCGGCGCAATTTTCAGCACCGACAAGGTGTTCTCGTTCTGTTCCATTATCGTCCTCCTCGAATTTGATAGAAATCTCCTGCCCGGCATGGGCGGCGTTCAACAGAGCTGCCACGAAGAAGCCGAAAAAAGCGCCGGCTTCAAAAAATGCGAAACCGATAAAAAAGTTCAGCATGGCACACCTCACTCCATGCAGATGCAGGGCAACTTCTGGTCATCTGCCATCAGGGTGATGCTGTGGCTTGCCAGATACTTCTGGAACAGGTAGACCTCATCAATGGTCAGCGAGATGACCTCGCCATCCATGTTGGTGCGAACAAGAATCACCGGGCCGGTCAGGTAGTGCTTTCCGCCCATCTTCAGCACCTGCGCCGGGTTGTAGCAGAGCAGCAGCGAGGTGTTGGGAAGGTTCAGGCAGGCATCATCCTCCTCAAAGCAGGGCAGGATGCCGGGAGCCTCGTCCAGCGTGATGATGGTCAGCTCCATATCCGGGGCAATGGCAGCGAGATAGACTTCACCAGGCTTTTTTCTGCCGTTCAGAATCGTGTAGATGCGAGTATCAATGGTGACTTTCTCGGAACGGATGTGAGTGGTAGTAAAGTTCATAGACGTTTCCTCCAAAATTTTTGCAAAAATAAAAGACCCGGAACTGGGTCTTTTGGTTCAGTCTGCGATCAGCGCGCTTCTTCCTGCTTCTTCTGTTTTGCCTGTTGCTTTTTTAGTTGCCACTGGTCGAGCAGCTTGATGATGATGCTTTCCATCTGCCGGGGCGTGTAATTGCGTGGAAAGTATTTCCGCAGGGTTTCGTTTTTGATGGTCACGGTGTCCAGTTCGCTTTTCTTTTCCTCATTCATAATGTTGTAGACTGCATCATAGTCAAACTCACCCTGCTGCGCCAGCTTTTTTATCCGAATGGCTTGTGAAAGAGATGGTGCGTTCTGGGAAGCATCCATTGCTTCTAAAAAATCCTGTTGCTGTTTTTCGTCCAGATAGGACAGTTCTACCGCAGGGTTAAAAGAGATTTTTTTCTCGTCCACCATGTCGAGCAATTCAGGGACAAGGTTCGTCAGGCGCACAAAACGCTGGACTTGATTGCGACTTTCGCCTGAATCTTTTGCTACTTTTTCATCGGCTCTCAACTTCGTCCCAACTTGGGACGAAGTTAAATCTGACCTAGCACCTTGATTTTTTATTGCATCCAGCTTCATCTTGTACGCAAATGCCCGCTCGCTGGGCAGGATGTGTTCTCTCTGCAAATTGGAATCGACCATCAATATCGTGGCGGCATCATCCTCCATATTTCGCACAATGACAGGCACGGTGTCCAGATTTGCAAGCTCTGCGGCGTGTTTCCGACGGTGCCCGGAGATGATTTCATAGCCACCCTCCGGGCGTGGGCGGGCGATCAGCGGAGACAACACGCCGTACTGCTCTACGCTTTCTACGGTGCGCTGCATGGACTCGTCATCCAAGACCTTAAAGGGATGGTCTTTGAAGGGGAACAGTTCTCCAATGGGAATCTGCTGCACCTGCTCCCGCTGCTGTTCCTGTCGGGATTCTTCCGTGGAGAAAATGTCATCTGCCCCTTTCAGCGACACGCTTAAGCTGCTTTTCGGCATTCGCCAGCACCTCCTTCGTCAGAGATTGGTAGGCTTCTGCCACCTTACCTTTGGGGTCGTGCTGGAAAATGCTTTTGCCCACTGCACTGATTTCCGCAGCACGGACAGACCGGGGAATGGTCTGGTCGAACACCTTGATCTTGCTGCCGTAAGCACCCCGAATCAGGTTGTCGATCTGCTGTCCGTAGTTGGTGCGGCTGTCTGTCATGGTCAGCAGGATGCCCTCGATTTTCAATTTCGGGTTGATCTGCCGCCGGACCTTCTGCACCGTCTGTAAAAGCTGTTCCAGACCTTTTGCGGACAGATACTGCGCCTGCACGGGAATCAGGGTGGTGTCTGCCGCTGCCAAGGCATTGACGGTCAGCATCCCAAGGGAAGGAGTGCAGTCCAGCAGAATAAAATCGTACTCCCGCTTGGCACTGTCCAGCACCTGTTTCAACATCTTTTCCCGGTTCATGCAGTTGACGAGAGACACTTCCAGCCCTGCCAGTTCGATGTTAGCAGGGATCAGGTCAACGCCCTCTGCATGGTGCAGGATGCCTTCACCGGGCGGAATACTCTGATCGTCCATGGCTTTTGCCATCAGGGTGGAAAGGGTGGTGGGCAGTTCATCGGGCTGCTGCCAGCCCATGCTGATGGTCAAGCTGCCCTGCGGGTCAGCGTCCACCAGTAGGACTTTTTTGCCCTCCATCGCCAGCCCGATGCCCAGATTTTCACAGGTGGTGGTCTTGCCGGTGCCGCCTTTCTGGTTGACGATGGCTATTGTGGTTGCTTTCTTTGAAATTTTCATCACCTCCGCATCGCTAAGTCGTGGTTGGTTTGGTTCTGGTAGGAAAGTTGCATCGTGGTGGGTGCGTTGTACAGAGAAGCGAGCAGGTATTGTTTCATGTTTCGGATCGGGCTGCTGTTCTCTGCAAGGCACTTCAGCACAAAGCGGATGTGGTCGGCGTTCAACTTCATAAACCGACTGCATACCACCTCGGCGGGCTTATCGTCCCCAGCAATGTGCAGCAGCTTACGGTTGGTAGCGCAGGTGTCCACCAGCAAGTCTACGATCTGGTAGATAATGTCCTCGTCATCCGGGCAGAGCCGGAGCAAAAGGTCTATCTCCAAAGACTGAGAAAAATATTCTTCCAGTTGGGTGCGTTTGCTCATCCCATCCGCTTCTTCAGAATAGAATGGATCAGTCTCACTCATTTCAGTATCATTCTCTTTAGTCTTATTACATCGTGATTTTGAAGGGTCTTGACTTGCGTTTTTGAAGCCTCCAGAATCGTGAAAATCACGATTTTGGAATATTGATTTTGACGATTCTGCCGAAAAGTTCTTCACATACACCAAACTTGGCTTTCCCAGACCTCTGCGTTTTCGTTCAATCAGACCAAACTTTTCGAGTTCCCGGAGCAGCTTGGTCGCTTTGTTGTCTGCGCAACACAACGCCCTCTTGACATCCTCTATCGTGAAGATGATGAACACCCGGTTCTGCTCGTCCAGCCAGCCGTTTTTCACAGACAGGCTCATGCGGTCCAGCAGGATGCCGTACAGGGTTTTTGCATCGGTGGACAGACTCTGGAACCGTGGCTCCTGAAAAAGAGCCTTGGGAATGCGGTAGAATGAAAACAGTTCTCCGGCTTGTCCGTAAAAGTAGTCAAGGGTCATGTGGCTTTTTCAACGTTTTGCTCCAGCTTGTGTTCAAAAAATCAACCGCCTTTCGTTTGAAAATAAAAAGCGCACTCTTTTCTTATTGAAAAGTGGTGCGCTATGTAATATAATGGCTATATAATTTAGCTATCCAAAAGATAGTCGATGAGATATTCTTTCGGAATCATGAAAGATCGTCCGACTTTCAGGCAGCGAATTCTATGTTGATGGATTCTTCTGATGATGGCAGTCTGGCTTTTGAAACCGAGTAAAGTTGTTGCTTCTTCGACAGACAGCACATCAGGATAGTTCACAAATAATTTTTTATAATACTCTTTTGCTTGATTTTGATTCATTATCCTTGACTTTCCTTTCGTTTTGTGCCTAAGCAGAGGAGCGTTTTGCCCTGCATCCCTCCTGAACATCCCTCCAATTTCCATTTGGGCGGTCCAAACCGAAAAAACAGAGTAGAGGAAAAACGCATCGAAAAATCGTGGATATTTCAAATTATTGTTCGTTGAGGCGTGAATTTTGCCTTTGTACAGTGGGAACCAGATATCACTAGATATCACTGGATGACACCAGATGGAAGATGCGGATAAAAACTCAAAATCCCTTGTGCTAATAACACGTGTGGGTTCGACCCCCACCACCGGCATAGTGAAAGCAGTCTGAGATGAAAATTTCAGGCTGCTTTTCTTTTTATGTTCCCGCTTTATATTTTTGTGTTTTCGGGGAAAATGCTGACGATGGCATTGGCAGAAGACACCTTGCTGGAAAAATCTAGATTGGTGTAGATATTGCTGGTTGTGCGGATGTCGCTGTGCCCCAGCCACTCCTGAATCTCTTTCAGACTCACGCCGTTGGAATAGAGCAGACTGGCGCAGCTATGGCGCAGATCGTGAAAGCGGATACGCTTCATCTGGTGTGTGACCAGAAAATCCGGGAAATGCTGGCTCAGGAAATCGGGCCGAATCCGTTTTCCCATCGGGTCTACATAGATATAGTCAAGATAATCGGTGCAATAGCTTCTGCCGCAGACCTTCCGATTCTGCTCCTGCTCTTTCTTCATCTTTTTGAGCATCTGCTCACAGGCAGGGATCAGGGGAAGCGTCCGGCAGCTCGACTTTGTTTTTGTCTTATCTCGTGCGATCTCTGTTAGCGTTCCGTTGACCTTTGCGGTCACAACCGTATGCTGAATGCCGATTTTCTTGTTTTCAAAGTCAATGGCATCCCATTTCAAGCTAACAACTTCACTGCGCCGCAGGCCGTAGAATGCAGCCATGATAACGCCAAACTCCGAAGGGTCACCTTGAATCGCTTTGAAAAGCTGCTCCAGTTCTTCACCGCTGTAAATCTCCGACTTGAACTTTTCCTTACGAGGACGTTCAACGCGATCTGCCGGGTTGGAACGGATCATGCCGATTTGAAAAGCGTACTGCAAGCATTTGCGGATGTTGGCGTGATAAACTGTTTGATTGCCGCCAGAATAGAATGGGTTTCCTCCTTTTCGTCCCGGGCGTGGACTTTGGAAATACGGTACTCGTCTGGAATATCGTCCAGCCCGGTATAGTGCTCCACAAAGTTACTCCGATTATCCGCCACATAGCCGCCGGGAGCGAAGTGGCCGCCGTCATTGATACGAATATCCCGCCCGTATGCTTCATAGTCGATGTAGTCAATCAGGTGTTCAGGCACCTGCATAGCCTCAAAATCCTGAATATACATACGGCCCAGTTCTTCTTCGCTGTTGACATCGGAGTAAAAATCGAAGCAGTCAAGGTTCTGTGTCAGGTTGATTAAGTCCTTGACGCTGCTTGTGTACTCCCCAGCATCCATGACCGCCTCCAGCTTTTTCAGCTCGGCCGGGGTCATTTCTTCCAGAAGATGTGCTAAGTAATTGAGCTCGTCAAGGCTTTCATATTCCCCGAGGTGGTCAGTCAGCCCCAGAATATCGCTGTCATAGTCGGTAATGAAATACTCCTCAGACTGTTTTCCGTCTATACCAATCCGGGAAAAGAGGGCCTGCACTTCCTCAACAGTCGTAGGAAATTTTAGATATTCCCCAGCCCCGGCCCCTCGCTCCGGGTAGAGCCCCAGATTGGTCACATAGGCTTCAAACATCGTGGCGGCCCTGCTGGTTGACTGTCAGGATACCGTCAAGGGTAGTGGCCGTGATGTTCAGCCGCTTGGCTACGGCAATATCGTTTTTCACATCCTCGTCCACCTCGTCACCGCAGACCACAAGTACATGAGAGCGGCGCAGCATATCCCGGCGCATATCAATCCCGTTTTTGTGTTCCTCCGGGATAGCGTCGTTGATGAACAGTGGCAGATAAAGAATAGGGCAAATAGGAGAAAAGCCCGCCTCGTATGCCATGCGGCAATAGCGGGCGGCCAGCTCCATATCGGTATCAGGATCGCCGCACCATGCGGCGGTAATATACGCTAAAGGTCTTTTCATGGTTTTGTACCTCCGTTTCTACATATTAAAAAGAGCCAGACAGAGGAGCCCAACTCCTCCGCCCCTTCCCGTGGGAAGGGGAACGGCTCAAAGGAATATATATCCCCGTCGCTTGCCGCCTGAAAGCATAACCGGGAGAAATCCGTCAAGGATGCCTTTGGCACCGCCCATGGCGGCTTTGGCCCTTGACTGATTTTCCCGGATATGCTACCTGAAAACCGGCGACGGGGAATATTTAATATCCTTTGAGCTTCGGGGTGCGGGGCAGAGCCCCGCATACTGCCTCGGGCCAAGTTGACCCGAAGAAGCGTTACTTTTCCTGCTGGGCGGCCTTTTTCTCCGGCTTGGCCACTTCCTTCTGCTGGCCCTTCCAGTCATCCAACAGCTTGATGATCTGGTCTTTCATTTCCCTCGGAGTGGTTTCCTTCCCGAAGTATTTGCCCAGTTCTGCACCAGTTAAAATCACTTTGTCTACCTCCTTTTTATCCTCCATCATAATTCCGTCGATCACATCGCCATTCAGAACGCCCTTCTGGTCAAGCTCCCTCATGCGCTGGGCCTGCGAGAGCGAAGGGGCCGACTGCTGGCCTTCAATGGCAACGGCGATATACCTCTGATTTTTGGGCTTGATATAAGCCAGCTCCACCGCCGGGGTAAATTTGATTTGCCCGGCGTCCATCATTTTCTGCAAATCAGGAACAAGGTCATTGAGCTTGATATAGCGCTGTACCTGTTTGACCGTCATTTTGTTGCGCTCGGCTACGATCTCATTGGAGCGCCGCCCGGCGTCCTTCGGGTCAAGTTGGCCCGAAGTGGCCTCCTTGGCTCCTTGGTGCTTGATGGCCTCCAACTGCATTTTCAGGGCCTTGGCCCTTTCACTCGGCAGGATATTTTCACGCTGGTTGGTATTGTCCTCCACCATCTGTGTGATGGCCTGCTCGTCTGTCAGGTCACGGACGATACAAGGCATATCCACGAAGCCCGCAAGTTCGCTGGCCTTCTGGCGGCGGTGGCCCGATACGATTTCATACCCGCCGTCCTCACGGGGACGGACGATAGCGGGCTGGGTCACGCCCTTATCCCGGACGCTGGACACCATGGCCTTCATTTCCTCGTCATTACGGACTTGGAAGGGATGATTTTTGAAGGCGTGGAGTTCGGACAGCTTGATATAAACAATCTGTTCCTCCTTGCCCGGGCGTGGAGCCTCGGCGGGAGCCGCAGGTGTTTCAGCCTGAACGGGAGCCTTTACCTCCGGTGCACCCTTAGCGGGACTGGGAGCCTTGGGGGCTTTCTCTGTCTTTTCGGAGGGAGCGGCCTTTTCCGTTTTTCCCGGCTGTGCAGATTTCTGTACTGCCTTATCCTTCTTGCTGGGCGCTTCTTTCTGTGCGGGAGCTTCGGCCTTATCCGGGGTTGGAGCCTCGGGAGCGGACTGCTCCTGCTTGGAAACCTGTGCGTCCACTTCGGGCTGGGCCGGGGCAGGGCCAGAGCTCGGCCCGGTTGTGTCAGTTACGATTTTTGCTTTTTCATCGGCCATTCGCATTTCCTCCTTCTTATTTGATGGCATGAAAAAAGGGCCTGACTTTTTGCAGTCAAGCCCCGCTTGTAGGGATACCTCCTTCCTCTGCCTATGAAAAAACCGCCCTGTGTCTCATTAGGGCGGTAATTTCAGTAGGTTGGCAGTCCATATTTGGTTGTTTTATTGTGTATCCCTTTGTCCACCGACGCAATAGTTGGATGAGCTGATTGGACAGTATTGTATTTCAATGGCTTAAAGATAAAGAAAGTTGCTGGAGAAAAAATTCTCCAGCAACTTTGTCTTTGATGAATAAAGGAAATTTTTTGTTTAACTATTCTCACTATTATTTGATTTAGTGATTTTTTTCTTCTTTGGAGAAACCAGTTTGTGACCGGAATAAATGGACATACCCATACAAAGCAATGAAGAATAGGCAAAGTATTTATGCGCAGTCATAGATTTTTTGATTCCAGAATAAATGCATCCCAACATACAGAAAAGTGCGCCTAAGGACCAGTATTTATGTGATTTCATGATTTGATACCTCCTTTGATTTAACTGATTCAATTATAACGTTTTTTTACGAAAATTCAAGCATTACCGGGAACGCTTTCATGTGGATGCTGTGACTGCCGCTACGGTCATGATCGGTGGGCATTACGAACAAGGCTCACATGTAGCATTCGACTCCGAATATCAGCCGGCACACATATGAGGACGGAAAATGTAGCAGCTTTTGAAAAAAATTGCTTTTTTCTGCTCAAAGTGCTACAATCGAAATATACCGAATACAAAGGGAGGAAAGCTCCCATGCCAAGACTGCCACGGTGCCGTCAAATTTGTGGCGTACCACAGGTCGATACATTCTGTCCCAACGGGTGCGAGAATACCGAGCCGATCCTGCTGACGCTAGACGAATACGAGGTCATTCGGCTGGTTGACTTGGAGCAGCAAACCCACGAGCAGTGTGCCGGTCAAATGGACATTTCCCGCTCTACCGTGCAGGAGATTTACGAAGGCGCACGGCGCAAGATCGCAGCGTGTCTTGTCCACGGGAAACCGCTGCACATCACCGGGGGAAACTACCGCATTTGCGGAGGACAGGAGGCAGCTCACTGCGGCCGTTGCTGCCGGATGCAGAGAACCAACATGGAAAAATTAGGCAAAACTTGCAAAGGAGATTCCATTATGAAAATTGCAGTTACCTATGAAAACGGTCAAATCTTTCAGCACTTCGGTCACACCGAGCAGTTCAAGCTTTATGAAGCTGTGGACGGCAAAATCACTCATGCGAAAGTCGTTGACACCAACGGCAGTGGTCACGGCGCACTGGCAGGCTTCCTAATGCAGCACGGTGTGGACACTTTGGTTTGCGGAGGCATCGGCGGCGGTGCGCAGGCAGCACTCGCCGAAGCGGGCATCAAGCTCTACGGCGGTGTCAGCGGGGACGCTGACGCGGCGGTGAGCGCATTGCTCAACGGAAGTTTGGGCTACGATCCCAATGTTCACTGTGACCACCATGACCATGAGCACGGCGAGGCTGGTCACTCCTGCGGTGACCACGGCTGCGGCAAGCATAGCTGCCATTGATATGGAACGCACACTGACACAACTTCCGTTCTGGTCATCCTTGACCGAACGCGAAATGGACACACTACGCCGAAGTGCCTTTGTCCGTCATTATAAAAAGGGTGCGTTCATACACAGCAGCGACAACGAATGTCTTGGAATGCTGTTTATTCTTTCCGGCGAGATCCGCACCTATCTTCTCTCCGATGAGGGGCGGGAGGTAACGCTGTTCCGCCTGTATCCGGGCGAACTATGCGTGCTTTCCGCCTCCTGCGTGATCAGTCAGATCACCTTTGATACGCAAATGACTGCCGGAATGGATACGGACGTTCTGATTATCCCTGCAAATGTCATTGCTGCACTCAAGGAGAAAAATCTCCATGTCCGCTGTTTTCTCTATGAACTGGCAACGAAACGGTTTTCTGATGTGATGTGGGCGATGCAGCAGATCATGTTCAAGGGGCTGGATCAGCGGCTGGCAGAATTTCTCTTTGCCGAAGCGGAACGTACCGGCTCCGACACGATACGTATGACCCATGAGCAGATCGCCCAGCACATCAGCTCGGCACGGGAGGCAGTGGCACGGATGCTCAAAAGCTTCTCGGAGGACGGACTGGTGGAGCTGAAGCGTGGTGCAATCACGCTGCGGGATAAGAACAGACTAAATCGTCTCAAATAAAAAGGAATGTGACTTCGTCACGGAATAAAATCATAGATTTGCTACAATAAAAGCAGAAAAGCAGGAAGGAGTATCCACCATGAGAGAAACGAAATACGCAGGAACTCAAACCGAAAAAAACCTGATGGCTGCCTTTGCCGGTGAGTCCGAGGCACGCAACAAGTACACCTATTTTGCATCCAAGGCCAAGAAGGAAGGCTTTGAGCAGATCGCGGCACTGTTCCTCAAAACCGCTGATAATGAGAAGGAACACGCCAAGCTGTGGTTTAAAGAACTGAACGGCATTGGCGACACCGCAGAAAACCTTCTCGCCGCCGCTGAGGGCGAGAACTACGAGTGGACGGATATGTACGACGGCTTTGCCAAAACAGCCGATGAGGAAGGTTTCCATGAGCTGGCCCAGCGTTTCCGCCTGGTCGCTGCCATTGAAAAGCACCACGAGGAGCGCTACCGTGCCCTGCTGCACAATGTGGAGATGGCGGAGGTCTTCGCCAAGAGCGAGGTCAAGGTGTGGGAGTGCCGTAACTGCGGTCACATCGTCGTGGGCGAGAAGGCCCCGGAGGTTTGCCCCACCTGCAACCATCCCCAGAGCTATTTTGAAATTCACGCAGAAAACTATTAAAGAAAGAAAAGGAGAATTATCATGGAGCAGAAGTTTTACATTTGCAAGCATTGCGGCAACATCATTGCCAAAGTTAAGGACGTAGGCGTCCCTGTCGTCTGCTGCGGTGAGCCGATGAGCGAGATCGTTCCCGGCACCACCGACGCCGCCGTGGAGAAGCACGTCCCTGTCTGGACGGTGGAAAACGGCATCGTCCATGTCAAGGTCGGCTCCGTGGAGCACCCCATGCTGCCGGAACACTACATCGAATGGGTATCTCTCCAGACCAAGCAGGGCAATCAGCGTAAGGAACTGCATCCCGGCGAAAAGCCGGAGGTCTGCTTCGCTCTCTGCGAGGGCGATGAGGTAGAGGCGGTCTACGCCTACTGCAACCTCCACAGTCTGTGGAAAGCGTAATTCACCTTCTTAAAATCCGGTGCTCCAAAAGCACCGGATTTTTTTATCAATGTAACCTCGTCACAGAAAAAGACTTTGTCCTGCGGTATGATAAAGCCACAATCAATAAACAAGAAAGATGTGGCGAACATGAAAATCAAGCTCAATCCCGATCAGGAGATTGTCAATACCATCCGGGAAGGACTCAAGCGCACCGGAGGGGAGGATACTGTCCCTGCCGCAGGGAGCGCACAGAGGCAACCAAGTGTATGTGTCAGGAGTTCAAGAATCAAATTGCAGATCCGGGCTTCGAGGGGTTCTGCCACTGTATGCTCTATTACAAATCCTTGCAGGATTAAGGGAGGAAAGCTATGCTGTCAAAGAAACTGGCTGCCATAGATAAGACGCGGTGCGTCGCCTGCGGTGTGTGCGAAAATACCTGTCCACTGAGGGCCGTCAAGGTGCGCCGCGGCTGCTACGCCGCCGTGGAGGCGGAACGCTGCGTAGGCTGCGGCAAGTGCGCAAAACTCTGTCCCGTCGGCTGCATTGAGGTGAAAGCGAGGGCTGACGCATGAAAGCAAAGCATTGGTACGATTACCTGTGGGTGTATGCCATCATCTATTTTGCACTGGGCTTTTTCAACATCCTGTTTGCATGGCTGGGCATGATCGATTTTCTTCTGCCGCTGTTCTTAGCCATCTTTGGTGGGAACAAATACTTTTGCAACCACCTCTGCGGACGGGGTCAACTGTTCAGCAAGCTGGGGACAGACCTTAAATGCTCCCGCTGCAAGCCCACGCCCCGCTGGATGTCCTCCAAGTGGTTTCGTTACGGCTTTTTGATCTTTTTCCTGACGATGTTCGGCAACATGGCGTTCCAGACCTATCTGGTCGCTGCGGGTGCTGCGTCCCTGCGGGAGGCCATTAAGCTGTTCTGGACATTCCGTGTTCCTTGGGGCTGGACTTATACAGCCGGTACAGTCGCTGATTGGGTGGCGCAGTTCAGCTTTGGCTTTTATAGCCTCATGCTGACCTCTCTGCTGCTGGGTCTGATTGTTATGGTGCTCTACAAGCCCCGCACATGGTGTGCGTTTTGTCCGATGGGAACCATGACGCAGGGCATTTGCAAGCTGAAAAACAAAGAATAAACAAAGATAACAGAACGGAGCCTTTCTCATGGCTGAACTGAAAATTACTGCTGCGAATTTTGAAAATGAGATACTGCATTCCGACAAGCCCGTCCTGCTGGATTTCTATGCGGACTGGTGCGGACCGTGCAAAATGCTCTCTCCCGTACTGCATGAGCTTGCCGAAGAAAAAAGCGGTACGCTCAAGGTGGGCAAGGTCAACGTGGACGAGCAGATGAAGCTGGCAATGCGTTTTCAAGTATCCAGCATCCCGATGCTGGCCGTATTCAAGGATGGAAAGGCCGTTGCCAAATCGGTCGGCGGCTATCGGCCTAAGTCGGAGATCGTCGCAATGGTGGAGGGCGTGAAATGAAGGTCGTAATTGTAGGCGGCGTGGCGGGCGGTGCTTCTGCTGCTGCCCGCATCCGCCGTTTGAATGAACACGCGCAGATCATCATGATCGAGCGCAGCGGCTATGTGTCCTATGCCAACTGCGGCTTGCCGTATTATGTGGGTGGTGTGATCAAGGAGCAAGAAGAACTGACTCTGCAAACTCCGGAGAGCTTCTGGGACCGCTTTCGCATTGATGTGCGGGTACGGCAGGAAGTAACTGCGATCAATCCCACAGAGAAAACCGTCACCGTTCACGCATTGGATAGTGGAAAGGTCTACACGGAAACCTATGACAAACTGCTTCTTGCCCCCGGCGCAAAGCCGACGGTTCCTGCGTTTTCCGGCGTGGACAGCGAGCGTGTTTTCACACTGCGCACAGTGGAGGACACCCTCCGCATCAGGCGCTTTGTAGAGGATCAGAAGCCGAAAACCGCTGTTTTGGCTGGTGGCGGCTTTATCGGTCTGGAAATGGCGGAGAACCTTGTGGAAATGGGCGTTTCCGTCACCATCGTCCAACGTCCAAAGCAGCTATTAGCGCCGCTGGATACGGATATGGCGAGCTTTGTCCATGTGGAAATGCGCAGACACGGCGTGGCTCTGCGGTTGGGTGAAACCGTCACCGGATTCCGGCAGGACGGAGATTCCGTGCTGACGCTGCTGGAGGAAAGTGAGCCGCTGCGCTCCGACATGGTGCTGCTGGCCATCGGCGTCACGCCGGACACCCATCTGGCAAAAGAGGCCGGACTTGAGCTGGGCATCCGGGGCAGCATCGCTGTCAACGAGCGGATGGAAACCTCCGTGCCGGACATCTATGCTGTGGGCGATGCCGTAGAGGTCACCCATTTTGTAACCGGGCAGAAAGCGTTGATTTCGCTGGCGGGACCCGCCAACAAGCAGGGACGCATTGCCGCTGACAACATCTGCGGCAGAAACAGCCGCTTTCACGGCTCTCAGGGCTCGTCTGTTCTGAAACTGTTCGGCTTGACAGCGGCCTCCACGGGGATCAATGAAAAAGCGGCGCAGGCAGCAGGGATCGCTTACGACAAAGTCGTGCTTTTCCCGGCATCCCACGCTGCCTATTACCCCGGCGCACAGTCTATGGCAATGAAGGTACTGTATGAAAAGGAAAGCCTGCGGTTGCTGGGTGCGCAGATCGTTGGCGGCGAGGGCGTGGACAAGCGTATTGATGTACTGGCAACGGCCATTCGCGCAAAAATGACAGCATTGGAACTGACGGAACTTGACCTTTCCTATGCTCCGCCCTATTCCTCTGCCAAGGATCCGGTCAATATGGCCGGTTTTATGATTGAGGATTTGGAGAGCGGGAAAGTGCGGCAGTTCCATTGGAATGATGTTGAGGACTTGCCCTGTGATGGCAGTGCGACGCTGCTGGACGTCCGCACGGAAGGCGAATATCGGCGCGGGCACTTGAATGGATTCCGCAATATTCCGCTGGACAATCTGCGAGAGCACTTGGACGAGTTAGAGAGGGACAAGCCTGTCTATGTGAATTGCCAGACAGGGCTTCGCAGTTATCTGGCCTGCCGACTTTTGACGCAGTATGGTTTCAGCTGTTCCCATCTCTCCGGCGGATACAGTTTTTATCAGGTCGTAACACAAGAGCAGCAGACAGCGCGGAGCGCCTATCCCTGCGGAAAGGAGAAACTATGAGTGAAAATCTATTTGGCTTGACGGTTGCGGCAGATAAAGGCTTAGATGATCTGCAGTGCCAGCGCCTTTTAAGCGAAAATCGCAGGTATCAGGAAGTCATGCTGCAATACCGATGTGCGCTGAAAGCACTGGAAAGCAGGTTGGAGATTCTAAACGAAGAGTTTTCATTGCAGCATGATCGTAATCCGATAGAAAGTATGAAAAGTCGCTTGAAGTCGCCGTCCAGCATTATGAATAAGATGCAGAAGCGCGGACTTTCTCTGGATTTTCCGACCATGCAGGCAAATATCATGGATATTGCCGGTGTGCGGGTGATCTGCTCTTTCGAGGAGGATGTGTTCTTTTTGGCAAAGTGCTTAAAAGATCAGTCTGACATTGAAATCATCACGGAGAAAGATTATATTTCACACCCTAAGCCAAATGGCTATCGCAGTCTGCACCTGACGATCCGGCTGCCGGTATTCTTTGCGGAAAAAGAGATCCATGTGCCAGTGGAGATACAACTCCGTACAATCGCTATGGACTTCTGGGCAAGCCTTGAGCATACCATCCGCTATAAGAAAAATCTGCCGATAAATGCTGAAATCGAAACTGAACTGAAAGAGTGCGCCGATTCCAGCAGAGAATGGGACAGCAAAATGGAACATCTACTGCACATCTTAACATAATGCGTCGGATATAAAATGAAAAGCACGCACTTTGGTGCTTGCCTTGGACTTGCCAGGGATCGCCTCATCCGCCTTGGATGGGCGACACCTGCGAGCCCCAACCATTTCTCCACTTTCTGGTTTTCAGGCATAGTCTTTTCTGCTTTCGGCGGACTGCCACGGCACAGCTTTTTCGGCTTCTATAATTGTAAGGAACATGGCTTTTCGCTGAATGGAAAGCGAAGCTGACCCGGGCTGGGGCGGTCTGTGCTGGGGCGGTCTGTATTAAAGCGATATTTTTTTTGAAATCATCTTGACAAAATTTATCAAGATTGATATGATGGTATTAACAAGCAAGCGAAAAGAGGATGTGGAGCATGATCATCACCAAAGAGACGGACTACGCGCTGCGCATTTTGCGGGTGCTGCTGGACGGGGAGAAGCATTCGGTGGCCGAGATGTCGGAAACGGAATTGATCCCCAATCAGTTTGCCTACCAGATTCTGCGCAAGCTCTCCGCCGGCAATTTGGTGCGGGTGAGCCGCGGCGCTCTCGGCGGCTGCGCGCTGTCCTGCGATCTGGACGCGACCTCCCTCTACGATCTCATGGGGGTCGTGGAGGAGCGGGGCATCCTATGCGCCTGCATGGAGCCGGGATATGAATGCCGCTGGCAGGACAAGTATGGGCGGTGCGCCATCCACTGTCAGCTGGCGGTCTTGCAGCAAAAGCAGGACGAGGCGTTCCGTGCCGTGAGCCTGCGCAGGCTGCTGACCGGCGGATCCGATCCCCAAGATACAAGCAAGCTGTAAAATTTTAAAAGGAGGTACCCGTATGCTGTTTCAAACCACGGCGGCGCACGAAGAGCTGCGCGCGAAGATCCGGAGTTTCGCGGAGGAGGAGATCAAGCCCCTCGCATTTTTAATGGATCAGAACAACGAGTTTCCCGAGGAGGCTGTCAAGAAGCTGGGTAAGCTGGGCTGGATGGGCATTCCCTACCCCAAGGAGTACGGCGGTGCCGGTCTTGATGCCCTGAGCTACGCCATCGCGGTGGAGGAGCTGGCCCGTGTGGACGGCGGCACGGGCGTAATCCTCTCCGCCCACGTCTCCCTCGGCTCATGGCCCATTTTCGCCTATGGCACCGAGGAGCAGAAGAAGAAATATCTGGTTCCGCTGGCCAAGGGCGAGAAGATCGGCGCCTTCGGCCTTACGGAGACCAACGCCGGATCTGACGCTGGCGGCACGGAGACCACGGCGCTGGATAAGGGGGACTACTACCTCCTCAACGGCGGCAAGATCTTCATTACCAACGCCCCTAAGGCGGACACCTATGTGGTTTTCGCCGTCACCACGCCGGACATCGGCACCCGGGGCATCTCCGCTTTCATCGTGGAGAAGGGCTGGAAGGGCTTTGAGTTCGGCGACCACTATGACAAGATGGGTATTCGCTCCTCCTCCACGGCGGAGCTGATCTTCAACGACGTGAAGGTTCCCAAGGAAAACCTATTGGGCAAGGAGGGCGAGGGCTTCAAGATTGCCATGTCTACGCTGGACGGCGGACGCATCGGCATCGCCGCGCAGGCGCTGGGCATCGCCCAGGGCGCGTTTGAGCACGCGTTGAGCTATTCCAAGGAGCGCGTCCAGTTCGGCAAGCCCATCGCGGCCCAGCAGAGCATCGCCTTCAAGCTGGCGGATATGGCAACCAAGCTGCGCTGCGCCCGGTTCCTCATCTACTCCGCGGCGGAGCTGAAGGAGCAGCACGCGCCTTACGGCATGGAGTCCGCCATGGCGAAGATGTACGCCTCGGACATCGCGCTGGAGGTCACCAACGATGCCTTGCAGATCCACGGCGGCAGCGGCTACCTCAAGGGCATGGAGGTGGAACGGGCCTACCGCGACGCCAAGATCACCACCCTCTACGAGGGCACTAACGAGATCCAGCGGGTGGTCATCGCCTCTCATCTGTTGGGCAGGCTGGGCAAGAGCTCCGGCGGCGAGAGCCGTTCGGCGGCCAAGAAACCCGCGCCCATCACCGGCATTCGCAAAAAGACCATCTTCCGGGAGGGGGACGCTGCCCGGCAGGTGGCCGACCTTGTGGCAGCGCTGAAGAAGGATGGTCACGACTTCTCCGTGGGCATCCCTATGGATACGCCCATCCCGCAGGCGGAGCGGGTGGTCTCCGCGGGCAAGGGCATCGGGGAGAAAAAGAACATGAAACTGGTAGAGTCGCTGGCCAAGGCCGCCGGCGCGGCCATCGGTTCTTCCCGCCCTGTGGCGGAGACTCTCAAATATCTGCCGCTGAACCGCTATGTGGGTATGTCCGGTCAGAAGTTCACCGGCAATCTGTACATCGCCTGCGGCATCTCCGGCGCATCCCAGCACCTTAAGGGCATCAAGGACGCCTCCACCATCGTGGCCATCAATAAGAACGGTAACGCACCTATCTTCAAGAACTGCGACTACGGCATCGTGGGCGATGTGGAGGAGATCCTGCCCCTGCTCACTGCCGCGCTGGATAGCGGCGAAAAGCTGCCCGCGCCGCCCATGGTAAAGATGAAGCGGCCCACGCCGCCGAAGCCCGCCCCCATCGGCGACCGCTACGTCTGCAGCGGCTGCGGCTACGAGTATGTGCCGGAGTTGGGCGACGAGGACGGCGAGATCGCGCCCGGTACGCTCTTTGAGCAGCTTCCCGCCGAGTGGGTGTGTCCCGAGTGCGCGGAGACGAAGGATCAATTTGTAAAGGCTTGAGGCCGTGAAGGAGGCAAGATAAGATGTATTGCGTGCGTAAAGTAACGAACGACCTCTACTGGGTGGGCGCCAACGACCATCGCCTGGCCCTGTTTGAAAACTGCTTTCCCATTCCCCGGGGCGTAAGCTACAACGCCTACTGCCTGCTGGATGAAAAGACGGTGCTCTTTGACACGGTGGACTGGTCTGCCTGCCGCCAGCTTTTGGAAAATCTGGCGTATGTGCTGGATGGTCGCGAGCTGGACTACCTGCTGGTCAACCATCTGGAGCCGGATCACGCCGCCTGCATCGAGGAGATCCTGCTGCGCCATCCCAAGGTGAAACTGATCTCCAACGAGAAGGCATTCATGCTCATGCGGCAGTTCGGCTTCCATGTGGACGGACATGAGTGCATCGAGGTGAAGGAGGGCGACACCTTCTCCTTCGGCAAGCACACCGTCACCTTTGTGGGAGCGCCTATGGTTCACTGGCCGGAGGCCATGGTGACCCTCGACGTCACCGACGGCGTCCTCTTTTCCGCCGACGCCTTCGGCACCTTCGGCGCGCTGGACGGCAAGCTGTTCGCCGACGAGGTGGACTTCGAGCGGGACTGGCTGGACGACGCCCGCCGTTACCTCACCAACATCGTGGGCAAGTACGGCCCCCACATCCAGCTCCTGCTGAAAAAGGCCGGCGGCGTTTTGGATCAGATCAAGTACATCTGCCCGCTCCACGGCCCCGTGTGGCGCAAGGATCTGGGCTGGTTCATCGAAAAGTACGACACATGGAGCCGCTATGCCCCTGAGACCCAGGGCGTGCTCATCGTCTACGCCTCTATGTACGGCAACACGGAGAACGCGGCGCAGGCGCTGGCGACGTCGCTCTGCGATAAGGGCATGAGCAAGGTGGCGATGTACGATGTGTCCTCCACTCATGTCTCCCAGCTGATCTCCGAGGCATTTAAGTACAGTCACATTGTCCTGGCCTCTGTGACCTACAACCTCGGCATCTACCCCGCCATGCATGACTTCCTCATGGATATGAAGGCACTGAATCTGCAAAACCGCACCTTTGCCATCATTGAAAACGGCTCATGGGCGGTGAAGTCCGGTGACCTCATGCAGAAATTCGTCAACAATGAGCTAAAGAACATGACGGTGCTCAACGAGCGGCTCAGCCTCGCTTCGTCCATGGGCACGGACAAGCGCACTGAGCTGGAAGCACTGGCGGACGCCATTCTGGAATCTATGAAGTGACTGGCAGGGAAGCCAAAGCCAAGACAACAAACAGCCCCGCCGCGTCGGCTGCAGAAAAACCGGCTTTCAAAAACAGAGCGGGCAAGCGTGATACTGCGCTTGCCCGCTCTTTGCTCAAAAGGACATGAGAAGTGACCGGAGAAGATGAGAGGATCGAAATGGAGATCAGAAAACGAAACGGGGAGTCTGTTCCCTTTCAACAGGAGAAAATTTTCAACGCCATGAAAAAGGCGTTTGACGGACAGGGCAAGGAGATCGGGAGCAGAGAGATGGAAGAGATCCTCGCCACCGTTCTCAACAATCTCTCCGTCACAGTGCCGCTCACCGTAGAACGTGTGCAGGACGAAGTGGAGCGAACGCTCATGGAGCGCGGACACTATGAGGTGGCCAAGGCGTACATCCTCTACCGCGAAAAGCGGTCTGCGCTGCGCCGTGTCCGGCATACCATCGCGCGGACGGTGGGGGATGACTCGCTTGACGAGGTGCTGCGCCGCATCCAGATGGATTTTAGCGAGGAAGTCTACTCCCTCGCGGCGCTTCAAATGAAGTTTGAGAGTTTCTGTCGCCCGGGCATGACGGAGGATGAGCGGGCTGAGGCACTGACCAAGGCGGCGGTAGAGCTGACTACGGCAGAGGCACCCAAGTGGGAGTTCATCGCGGCGCGGCTTCTGAACCACTCCTTTCGCTGTCGCAACGCACAGGAATGGGAGGGGCGCGGCGTCGGCGATCTCTATGGCAGGCTTCGCTATCTGACGGATAAGGGACTCTACGGTGACTATATCCTTGCCCACTATACCCACGAGGAGATTGCCATGGCGGAGGACTTTCTCTGCCCGGAACGGGACGAGCTGTTCACCTACTCCGGCCTTGACCTGCTGCTCAAACGCTATGTGATCCAGTCACGCAGCCGCGTGCCGCTGGAAACACCGCAGGAGATGTTTTTGGGTATCGCGCTGCATCTTGCTATGAACGAAGGCTCTGACCGCATGGGGTGGGTAAAACGCTTTTACGATATGCTCAGCCGTATGGAGGTCACGATGGCGACACCTACCATGTCCAACGCACGAAAGCCCTACCATCAGCTTTCAAGCTGCTTTGTGGACACTGTGCCGGACAGTCTGGACGGCATCTACCGCTCGCTGGACAACTTCGCAAAGGTCTCTAAATTCGGCGGTGGAATGGGGATGTACTTCGGTAAGGTGCGCGCTGCAGGCAGCACCATCCGCGGCTTTCAAGGGGCGGCGGGCGGTGTTATCCGCTGGATCCGGCTGGTCAACGACACCGCCGTGGCGGTGGATCAGTTGGGGATGCGGCAGGGCGCTGTGGCGGTTTACTTAGACGCATGGCACCGGGATCTGCCGGAATTCCTTCAACTGCGCACCAACAACGGCGACGACCGCATGAAGGCACATGATGTGTTTCCCGCCGTGTGCTATCCGGATCTCTTCTGGCGACTGGCGGAGGAGAACATAGACGCGCCGTGGCATCTCATGTGTCCGCATGAGATCCTCACGGTCAAGGGATACGCACTGGAGGATTACTGGGGTACAGAATGGGAGAAGCGGTATCTGGACTGCGTCAATGACCCGCGCATCGAAAAGCGCAGCGTCACCGTCAAGGACATCGTGCGGCTGGTGCTTCGCTCGGCAGTGGAGACCGGCACGCCCTTCGCTTTCAATCGCGACAGTGTAAATCATATGAACCCAAACGGCCACACGGGAATGATCTATTGCTCCAATCTCTGTACGGAGATCGCGCAGAACATGGCGCCCATTGAGCACATCAGCACTGAGGTGCACACGGAGAACGGCGACACAATGGTGGTGACGGCCACACGCCCAGGTGAGTTTGTGGTCTGCAACCTGGCGAGTCTGTCTCTCGGTAATCTGCCGGTGGAGGACGAGGCCTATATGGAACGCACGGTGGAAACGGCCATCCGCGCACTGGATAATGTGATCGACCTCAACTTCTACCCGTTGGAATACGCGCGGCTTACCAATCAGAAGTACCGCAGCATCGGCCTGGGCGTCAGCGGCTACCACCACATGCTGGCAAAGCGCGGCATCCGCTGGGAGAGCGATGAGCACCTTGCCTTCACCGACGCAGTGTTCGAGCTCATCAACTACGCCGCCGTCAAGGCGGACACAGCACTGGCACGGGAAAAGGGTCGTTACGCGCTCTTTGAGGGCAGCGACTGGCAGACGGGCGCGTATTTTGAAAAGCGGGGTTATACCTCCGAAAAGTGGCGGGCGCTTGCGAAAACGGTGGCGGTGCAGGGAATGCGCAACGCCTATCTTCTGGCGGTCGCACCGACCTCCAGCACATCTATCATCTCCGGCACGTCGGCGGGCATAGATCCAATTATGAAGAAATTCTTTTTAGAGGAAAAAAAGGGCAGCATGCTGCCCCGCGTTGCTCCGGAGCTTTCTATGGATACATGGTGGTGCTATAAGGCGGCGCATCTGATCGACCAAAGCTGGTCGGTACGCGCCGCGGGCCTTCGCCAGAGACATATTGACCAGGCGCAGAGCATGAATCTCTATATCACCAACGACTATTCCATGCGTCAGGTGCTCAGACTGTATTTGGAGGCGTGGAGGGCCGGCGTCAAGACCATTTACTATGTCCGTAGCAAGGCCCTTGAGGTCGAGGCCTGCGAAAGCTGCTCGTCATAAGGAGGATAGCATGATGGAACTGAAGAAAAAGCCCCTCTTTAACCCGGAGGGCGACCCTGATGTGCGCCTGCGGCGCATGATCGGCGGCAATACCACCAACCTCAACGACTTCAACAATATGAAGTACGCTTGGGTCAGCGACTGGTACCGGCAGGCCATGAACAACTTTTGGATCCCTGAGGAGATCAATCTCTCGCAGGATGTGAAGGACTATCCCCGCCTGCTGTCAGCCGAGCGCAGCGCCTACGATAAAATTCTGAGTTTTCTTGTCTTTTTGGATTCCATTCAGACAGCGAACCTGCCTAATATCGGCGCCTACATTACCGCCAACGAGGTCAATCTCTGCCTGTCCATTCAGGCGTTTCAGGAGTGTGTCCACTCACAGAGCTACAGCTATATGCTCGACACCATCTGTTCCCCCGTGGAGCGCAATGACATCCTCTACCAATGGAAAACGGACGAGCATCTGCTGCGCCGCAACACCTTCATTGGGGACTGCTACAACGAGTTTCAGGAGAGGAAGGACGCTCCCACGCTGCTGCGCGTGATGATGGCAAACTATATTTTGGAGGGCATCTATTTTTACAGCGGCTTTATGTTCTTCTACAATCTCTCCCGAAACGGGAAGATGCCCGGCTCAGCGCAGGAGATTCGCTACATAAACCGCGATGAGAACACGCACTTGTGGCTGTTCCGCAATATCATCACGGAGCTGCAAAAGGAGCAGCCGGAGTTGTTCACCGCCGAGAGCGTACAAGCGCTGCGCGAGATGATGCGTGAGGGCGTGGAACAGGAGATCGCATGGGGGCATTATGTGATCGGCGACGACATCCCGGGGCTGAACCGGCAGATGATCAGCGATTACATCCGCTATCTCGGCAACCTCCGCTGGACGAGCCTTGGCTATCCCGCATTGTATCCAGGCTTTGAGAGCGAACCGGAGAGCATGGAATGGGTCAGCCAGTACGCCGACGCCAACATGGTCAAGACCGATTTCTTTGAGGCACGCAGTACCGCCTACGCCAAGAGCACCGCACTAATAGACGATTTATAAGAAAACCAAAGACATCAGAATAGGAGATACTACTATGAATTACAGCGCTATGATTCAAAATCGCAGATCCGTTCACGCATTCCGCGAAAAGGAAGTTCCGAGCGAGGCTATCGGCCAGCTCCGATCCTACTATGAAAAGACCTGCCCCCGTCTTGTCCCGGAGATTGCAACGGAGTTGATCGTCTTGGACAAGGATGCACAGCCGGCGCTGGAGAGCTCAGCGGGCTATAATCAATTTCTCATCGGAGCACCGCACTACCTGCTCCTTATGTCTGCCCCGCATTCCTATGCGGCCATCAACGCCGGCTACATGATGGAAGATCTCGTCCTCAAGCTGACTGAGTTGGACATTGACACCTGCTGGATGACCTTCACCGACAGCGACAAAATCAAAAAGGCACTGTCTCTCACCACCACGTTAGAGGTGGCGGCAATCGTTGCCTTTGGCTACGGGGAAAAGACCGCAAAAAAGCTGCGGCTGAATATCCTAAGTATGTCTCAGATCGATGTGCGGGCCGAGCAGCAGTACTACGCGCCCAAAAAGGGCGTGAATGATTTGGTTCACATGGGGAGCTGGAGCAACAAGTCTGGGCTTGACGAGATGATGGATTTCTACGACGATATGCTCTGGCAGTCCTTCTACGCCGCTTCGCTCTCCCCCAGCTATCTCAACCGTCAGCCCTATGGCTTCCTTGTGCAGGATCACAGCATCTATTTGGTGCAGCAGGAGGATGCCTACACCGATAATTTGGATGCCGCATTGGATCTCGGTATTGTCATGCTCCACTTCTCCGCCGTCGCCTCCCAGTGGGCGGGGCAGGTACGCTGGGAACTTTCACCTGCTGCGCCCGACGGCCTGCCGGAAGGACTTCGCTCCGCTGCGGTGTACCACATGTAACGACTCTGGGGGAAGCAAGGCAACGGTAAAATGCGCGACCGTCGATCTGCGGTTGAGCGTATGTTCCATTAGAAAAGAAGAACCTATCAGTCAGAGTCTGAGTAAGAAAAATAGGAGGTATTTTTTATATGGCTATCCAAACGGTAACAGATGCCATCCGCTATGTAGGGGTGGATGATAACACATTGGCACTCTTTGAAAACCAGTACTCCGTCCAGCCTATGGGAGTGAGCTACAACTCCTATGTCATTCTGGATGAGAAGATTGCCGTGATGGACAGCGTGGACGCACGGGCGGCGGAAGAATGGCTTTCCAATGTGGCGCGGGTGTTGGAGGGGCGCAGCCCCGACTATCTTGTGGTCACACACATGGAGCCGGATCATTCCGGCAGCCTCATGCGGCTGGCACAAAAGTACCCGGAGATGAAGATCGTGGGAAACGCGAAAACATTTACCCTGATCAAGCAGTTCTTCGGCACAGGTACATTGTCGGAAGACCGTATGCTGGAGGTTGGCGAAAAAGATACGCTTTCCTTGGGTTTGCACCGGCTGCGCTTTCTGCTGGCGCCGATGGTACACTGGCCGGAGGTGATGACGGCGTATGAGGAAACGGAAAAAATCCTGTTCTCGGCGGATGCTTTCGGCCGCTTCGGTTCACTGGAACGGACTGGCCGTGCCCCCTGGGCACCGCAGGCCCGGCGGTATTATTACAACATCGTCGGAAAGTATGGCGTACAGGTGCAGGCGCTGCTGAAAAAAATCTCCGCGCTGGAGATCAAAACGATCTGCCCGCTCCATGGTCCCGTGCTTACAGAAGGGCTGGAGGAGTGTCTGCGGCTCTATGATCTCTGGTCACAATGGGAACCAGAAGAATCGGAGAGCATACTGATTGCCCACGCATCCATCCATGGAAATACTGCCCATGCGGCGAAGACCCTCAAGGGTAAATTAGAGAAAAAAGGCGTGCAGGTCAACATATGTGATCTCACTGTGACAGATCTTTCCTACGCTGTTGCCAGTGCGTTTTACTGCGGGAAGTTGGTTTTAGCCAGCTCCACCTATGACGGAGGACTGTTTCCGCCCATGAGGGAGTTTTTGGAACATTTACGGACAAAGGGATTCCGAAACCGCCGGGTTGGCCTTATTGAAGACGGCTCTTGGGCACCTGCTGCCGCGCGGCTGATGCGCACCAAATTGGAGGAGATGAAGGATATCCACCTTTACGAAACGGTAGTGTCTCTGCGTGGTGCATTGAACCAAACCAGCGAAGCGCAGATGGACGCTCTGGTGGCTGAGCTCTGCGCAGAATAAGCTGCAACAAACCGCAGCTATTCTCGTACAGATGATGGTCTTACTCATCTGCTTTCTGTCCCAAGGGCAGAGTACCGTCATCTCAGGTTGAGGTCACGATGTGGTGTGGGGAGAGACCGGAGTCTTGAGAATACCCAAACAAAGGAAAGGAGCTGACAGATATGGCAGCTATCAATATGAATCAGGAGCAGTTTGAGCAGGCGACCCGGGGCGAAAAGCCTGTTTTGGTGGATTTCTGGGCGCCCTGGTGCGGCTATTGCCGGAGGATCGGCCCCGCGTATGAGAAGATCGGAGAGGAATACGCGGACAGCCTCGCCGTCGGCAAGATCAACATTGACGAGGAGCCGCGGCTGGCGGGGGCCGAGGGGATCGAGGACATCCCAACTCTGGTGCTGTACCGGAACGGAAAGGCCGTGGATTCCATCACCGCGCCCGGCTCAAAGGCAGAGATCGACCGTTTCATTCAGGAAGCCTTGGCGAAATAACGGAGGGTTCAGATATGAACAACCATCATGTTTATGATATGCTCGTGGTGGGCGGCGGCCCGGGCGGCTACACCGCCGCCCTGTACGCGGCACGGGCGGGGCTGGACACCGTCGTGCTGGAAAAGCTGTCTGCTGGCGGGCAGATGGCCCTGACCGAGCAGATCGACAACTACCCCGGCTTTGAGAACGGGATCGACGGCTTCTCTCTGGCGGAGAATATGCAAAAGCAGGCGGAGCGTTTTGGGGCACGCAGCGAATACGCGGAAGTTCTCCGCATGGATCTGACGGCGGTTCCCAAGCTCGTGGAGACCAGCGAGGGGATCTTCCGGGGGAAAACCGTGGTGCTGGCCACCGGCGCAGACCCCAGAACGCTGGGCGTTGCCGGAGAGACGGAGCTGTTGGGCCGGGGCGTGGCCTACTGCGCCGCCTGCGACGGGATGTTTTACAAGGGCAAAACGGTGGTCGTGGTGGGCGGCGGCAATTCCGCCGCGGCAGATGCCCTCCTTCTCAGCCGCGTGGCGAAAAAAGTGATCCTCGTCCACCGCAGAGACACCCTGCGGGCCACCAAGATCTATCACGAGCCGCTGGCACAGGCCGAAAACGTGGAATTCCGTTGGAACAGTGTCGTTTCCGCGCTGCTTTCCGGGGACAGGCTGACCGGCGTCCGCCTGCGGGACACCGTCACCGGTGAGGAAAGCGTGGTGGACTGCGACGGCGTATTTGTCAGCGTGGGCCGACAGCCCGCCACGGCGCTGGCGGTGGGTCAACTGGAGCTGGACGGCGGCGGCTATATCGTGGCCGGAGAGACCACGGAAACCAGTATTCCCGGCGTTTACGCCGTGGGCGACGTGCGGACGAAGCCCCTCCGTCAGGTGGTCACCGCCGTGGCGGACGGCGCGGTGGCAGTCCACATGGCGGAAAAATATATCGCGGAAAACCGATAAGGGCGGTAGATTGAAAAAGCCATGTTTAAGGTCAGGCCGGATACGACCGCAGTGGGGATGCCGACATATCTGCAAGGCAAACTGCCAGAGTGATGGCAGATAAGATAACCCATGTAAGATCGGGAGATATGTTGTCTCTCCATATCCAGTCCACACAACAGTGAGCAACTGAACACAAAGCACAGCCACAGATGTACTCTGCGGCTGTGCTTTTATGCGTAGTATACCGCGTGACAAGCGGTTTTACTGTGACGGCTTCACATAATTTGAGAAAATCGGCTTCGAGGCAGCTTTTGGAGCACAAGCCCTTTGTGGTTGTTGACAGAGAAAAAAATATAGATATAATAAAAGCAAAATAATAAGACTCATTCTTGCATTTGGAGGGTTGGCAGTATGCCAAAATACGCAGAGGAGATATTGGCCGCCGTAACGGAGCTGCAGCAGCATCCCAAGGCGGAGCAGGTGTTCCTGGAGATGAAAAGGGAGCATCCCAGCATCGCTCTGGGTACGGTATATCTGCCCCCCTGCCAGGAGCAGGAAAAAGACAATCTTATGGAGGAGAAGTATTATGAACGCTAACGTATCTAATCTGCTCAACGAGCAGATCAATAAGGAATTCTACTCCGCCTATCTGTATCTGGACTTTGCCAACTACTACGCCGCCGTCGGACTGGACGGCTTTGAGAACTGGTACCGGGTACAGGCGCAGGAGGAACGGGATCACGCCATGCTGTTTTATCAGTATTTGCAGAATAACGGCGAGGGCGTCACTTTTGAGGCTATCGCAAAGCCGGAGTGGGAGCGAGTTGATCACATGACCCCGCTGAAAAAGGCACTGGAGCACGAGAAGCTGGTCACCGCCAGCATCGATGCCATCTACGCCGCCGCACACGAGGTCAGGGACTTCCGTACCATGCAGACGCTGGACTGGTTCATCAAGGAACAGGGCGAGGAGGAGAAGAACGCCGCTGACCTCATTACCAAGATGGATCTGTTCGGCGGTGACAGCAAGGGGTTGTATATGCTAAACAGCGAGCTGAAGGCACGGGTCTACACCGCGCCCTCGCTGGTGCTGTAAGCCCCGCGCGTCTGCGGGCTTTCGCATCAGGCAAAAGGCAGACTGCATACAGGTGGTCTGCCTTTTCTTCCACCAGACAGTTAGATTTCGCTAACTGCGTATAAAACAGAAAAGACTTCAGAACTTGAACAAGGAAAAGGAGATCGAAACCGTTACCCTCATGGTGCGTCGGTATTGTTGTGGCGTGCATGGGACAAGGGGTGAGGCGCTTTGTCCGGCGTGCAATGCACTGCTGGAATACGCCAGAGAGCGGCGGGACAGATGCCTGCAAGGGAAAATTTAGTGGCACTTTGAATCCTTTCCGAGAGGCACAATGCGGCAAAAAATAAAGAAGAGATAAGGGCAACGGCTATGAAAGAACGAAAGACCTTCTGGGACAAAAATGCCGGTCGTTACGACCGCTTTATGCGAAAGGATCGGGCGGCATACGAAGAGATGTATAAGCTGATCCGACCGGTGGTGAAAGCCAAAACGGTGCTGGAGCTGGCGACCGGCACGGGACTGATTGCAAAGCACATTGTGAACGCGGCAGCGCACATCGAGGCGACGGATGCCTCCGCGGAGATGATTGCAGAGGCCAAGCGTGATAACCACTCTGCCAAGCTGCACTTTTCCGTGCAGGATATGTTCCGCCTTCCCTATGCGGATAAGTCCTTTGATGTGGTGATCGTGTCCAATGCGCTGCACATCGTGCCGCAGCCGGAAAAAGCCCTACAAGAAATCAAGCGGGTGCTGAAAGAGGACGGCGTGCTCATCGCGCCGACCTTCACCCACGCGGGAAACTCGTTTTCCGGCAAGGTCAAGGCATTTTTCATGAAGCTGGCAGGCTTCCCTCTCCACAGCAGATGGACGAGCGAGGAATACCTGCGTTTCCTGCGGCAAAACGGCTGGACGGTGCGGAAAAGCGCTGTCCTGAAAGCCTCGTTCCCGCTGACCTATGCCGAGTGTGTAAAAATGGAGGTGTGATATGGATCTCAACGGCTTGAAGCTCTGCAACGACTGCTTCGGCCATGCGGCGGGCGACGCCCTGATCTGCCGTGCAGCTGACGCGCTGAACGATGTGTTCCCCGGTGAAGCCTGCCGCATCGGCGGGGACGAGTTCGTGGTCATCTGCTGCCCGGTCACGCAGGAAAAATTTGAACAGCAGGTGGAAGCTCTGCGGGCGGCACTGGTCCGCCATCAGGTGGATGCAGCCATCGGCTCGTTTTGGCAGTCGTTGGTCGAAAACCTGCCCGCCTTCCTCCGCGAAGCCGACGACCGGATGTACAGGGAGAAGGAACGTCAGAAGCGCGCAGCGCGGCCCTCGGTTCAGGCGAACCGTTCTGGATACAATAAAACATATAATAAATAAGCAGCGCCCGCCGGGAGCTCTCCCGGCGGGCGCTGCTGTGTTCAGAGGAACGTTATTTTTCTTGCCTTACTTTGCGGCATCCACCAGCACACCAACGTAGCCGGCAGTATCCACCAGCGTGGCACCGGAAACGGCGTCCACAGCCTTTTCATCTTTGCTCAGAGCCTCGGCGTCGGCAATGCTCATGCCGTTCACGTGGTTCTGGATGGCGTCGTAGTTGGCATCCAGCGAAACGGTGGAACCAGCCTTTTCGGCCATCATCTTGCTGTAGTAATCGGCGTTGACCCGCTTGGACATCAGCACCTTGCCCTCGGCGTAGCCTGCGCCGAAGTCAGAATCGGAGTTGGGCACACCGACGACCCCGGCGTCCGAACCGGCAAACTGGAACTCGTCAATGTAGCTCAGCACGATGGTGTCCCCGGCGGTGGCGACAGCGCCGGAGGTGAAGCACTTGGTGCCGTGTGCGGCCCCATAGACCACATTCAGCTTCAGGTCCTCGGAGCTGCCGTTGAACTCCACGGCCTGCGTGGTCTGGGCGTTTTTGGCGGCATCCACGATGGCAGAGAGATAACCGGCGGTATCCACCAGCGTTGCGCCGGAGACGGCATCCACAGCCTCGGCACCCTTGGCGGCTACATCCTCCAGCTCGGAGATGGTCTTGCCGACGGCAAAGTTCTGGATGGCGTCGAAGTTTGCATCCAGAGCGACCGTGGAGCCGCCCTTTTCGGCCATCATCTTGCTGTAATAATCGGCGTTGGCCCGCTTGGACATCAGCACCTTGCCCTCGGCGTAGCCTGCGGCAAAGTCGGAGTCGGAGTTGGGCACGGCGGTCACGCCTGCATCGGTGCTGGTGAACTGGAAATCGTCGAGGTAGGCGGCGAGGATGACGTCATCCTTCACCACAGCCACCGCTTCGGTGAAGCACTTGGTGCCGTGGGCGGCAGCATAGGCCTGACCGATCTGGATGCCGCCTTCCACCGGGACGATGGCGGCGGGCTCAGCGGGGGCTGCGGCAGCAGAGTCGGCGGGGGCTTCTTCGGCCAGCTCCACACCCAGTGCGGCGGCAACGGCCTTCCGGACGGCCTTGGTGGTCACCGTGGCACCTGCAACGCCGTCGATGGCGGGGCCGTTGGCGGCCACGACCTGCTTGGACAGCTCTTCCAGTGCAGCGCCGCCGATGCTCTCGGTCTCCTGTGCACCTTCCAGCTTGCAGTCGGTAACGGTGCCGTTGGCATCCACGGTCAGGGTGGCGGTGACAGCACCGCCAAAGCCTTCTGCAGAGCCGGTCTTAGTCACACCGGCTGCGGTGGAGCTGCTGCTGCCGCCGCAGGCGGCCAGAGAGACGCCAACAACGAGGCTCATGGCCACGGCAGCGCTCAGTTTGCGGATGATCTCCTGTTTCATGGGTCTTTCCTCCAGAGAAAAATCGGTTTCTGTTCGGCCCCCAGAAAAGGTCATACCTTTTCAAGGATGTTTACAAAAGATAACATATTTTGTAAGGTTCTGTCAAGAGATTTTAGCACCTACTTCGTAAAGAAGGATAAATTGGTGTTAATTTGTGACGCTGACGGTATAAAAAAGCCGGAAACCAACGTACAGCGGTCGGTTCCCGGCAGACGGAAACGCTGAGGCGAAACTCAACGCTTGATGTCGTAGTTCATGTTCATCAGGTTGCGGATGGAGCTTACATCGTCGGTGATGTTGGCATCGCCGTGGATGGTGTGCTTGATGGCGCTGCTGGCCACGGCAAAGTTGATCATATCCATGGCCTTGTAGTCGTGCAGCATGGCGTAGATGAGGCCGCTGGCGAAGGCATCACCGCCGCCCACGCGGTCGAGGATATTAAAGGTGAACAGCTTGCTCTCGAAGGTGTGGCCCTCGTACCACATATCTGCCGATAACTCAACCTGCGTCAATCGAACGCTGCAATGGAGATGGCGGAGAACAGTTTGCGCGTACGAGCGTTCAGCTCAAGCAATGCTTCGTTCTCTCAGCACATCTTCATTGTAGCTTAGGTTTGGGCATCTGTATAGCTCACTGGCTGTGAACTTCTCAGAACCAACACCATTGTAGCAAGCAGTGCAGACGTATATACATCTGCTTATTTTGCGTTGCAAAACGCTTGTTGGGGAATGCCCCAAGCCCCTTTGATCTGCATTTCCCAATGCAGGCTGCGCATCCCTTCGTGACGCTTTTTATCCTGTACACAACGAAACGAGAAAGAGGGAGCTTTATGAACGCCGAACTCACTTTCCTGCAATTCCTGCAATCCCTGCACAGCCCCATGCTGGATGGAAGCATGGGTTTTATTACCCGTCTGGGAGACTCCGGTATTCTCTGGGTGACGCTGACAGCGCTGCTGCTGGTGTTCCGCAAAACGCGGCGGGTCGGCTGCGTGCTGGCAGCGGCGCTCCTCATCGACGCTGTCCTCTGCAATCTTCTTCTCAAGCCGCTGGTGGCCCGCATCCGTCCATGCGACATCCTCACGGAGGTACAGCTGCTTATCCCGCACCCGGACGATTTCTCCTTCCCTTCGGGCCATACGGCGGCGTCCTTCGCCTCGGTGACAGCCCTCTGGCTGGCCGGGAAAAAGCAGTGGGCGATGGCGGCTCTGCCGGTAGGCGTTCTCATCGCATTCTCGCGGATGTACCTTTGTGTCCATTACCCGACGGATATTCTGGGTGGTGTCATTTTGGGAGCTGCCTGTGGATGGGCGGGAGCATGGCTCGTAAAGAAAGCAGAGCGACGAATGGCCATCCCGCGGAGCTAAAAAAGAAGAAGAGACCGCGGTGCAGCAGCTTGCTGTACTGCGGTCTCTTTTGTTATGAGGCAGACCCGCTTATCTGAGGGAACATCCCGGTTTTCCGCAAAAGCCCAAAAGACATGCAGGCAACTCAATGCATCCCCCCACACACACAAAGCTGTGGGGATGGATGGTGATTCACGGTAAAACGATAAAATTTGAAGAAAGCCTGAATGTCTGCGTAAAGCTGACGTTCAGGCTTTCTTTTTTATCTGTTTATGCCCAGTTCATCCGGCCATAGCGGGTGGTGATGCTGCAAATTTCTTTTTGCAGCTTTGGGGTCAGCTGGCTCTTTTTCAGCCGCCAGCGCCAGTTCTCGCCTACGGTGGAGGGCTTATTGATACGGGCGGAATTGTCCAGCCCCAGCCAATCCTGCATGGGGATGATACAGGTGGCAGCGGCACTGCGGAAGATAAGGGCAATCATGCTCTTGTAAAGCTGTGTTTCCGGCGTGGTGTAATCATACAGATAATCCCGCACCAGTGCACGTTCGGCAGAGGTGATGGTCTGATACCACGATACCAGCGTTTCGTTGTCATGGGTGCCCGTGTAGGCCACGCTGTTCACCGGGTAATTATGGGGCAGGTAATCGCTGGCGCTGCCAGTGTCACGGGAGTCGAAGGCAAATTCCAACACCTTCATACCGGGGAAGCCGCTGTCCTGTACCAGCTGCCGGACGGTCTCGCTCATATAACCCAGATCTTCGGCAATGATCTCCCGCTTACCAAGTGCCTGCTCCACCGCACGGAACAGCTCGATGCCAGGGCCTTTTTCCCAATGGCCGGGTGCCGCGGTTTCACTGCCGTAGGGAATGGAGAAATACTCGTCGAAGCCGCGGAAGTGATCGATGCGAACCACGTCGTACAGTTCAAAGCAGTACCACAAGCGGGTGATCCACCACTGATAGCCCGTTTCACGGTGCTTTTCCCAGCGGTAGAGCGGATTGCCCCAGAGTTGGCCGGTGGGCGAAAAACCATCCGGCGGAACACCTGCCACAGCGGTGGGAATGTTGTCCTCATCCAGCTGGAACATCTGTGGGTTCGCCCATGCATCGGCGGAATCCAGTGCCACATAGATGGGGATATCGCCGATGATGCGGATGCCCTTTTCGTTGGCGTAAGCCTTTAGTGTACGCCACTGCTGGTCGAATTTGAACTGGAGATATTTGTAATATTCCACCTCAAAATACAGTTCCCGGCGGTAGTAGTCCATGGCATTCTGCCAGCGCAGGCGGATATCCTCCGCCCACTCGATCCACGGTTTGCCCTCAAAGCGGCCTTTCACTGCCATGAACAGGGCGAAATCGTCCAGCCACCACTTGTTTTTCTCGCAGAACGCCGCAAATGCCTCGTTGTGGCCGATGTCGCTGCGGGAGTAGGCCAGCCGGAGCAGGCGGCCCCGCTCTGTGTAGAGGCGGCTGTAGTCGATGTCATCTGCCTTGCGGCCAAACTTTGCCTTTTTGCATTCCTCTGCCGTGAGCACGCCCTCTTTGACCAGCTCATCCAGACTGATAAAGTACGGGTTGCCCGCAAAGGCTGAAAAGCTCTGGTAGGGGCTGTCACCATAGCTGGTCACACCCAGCGGCAGAATCTGCCAATAAGTCTGTCCGGCCTCTTTGAGCCAGTCCACAAAATCGTATGCTTCCTGCGAAAAGCAGCCAATGCCATATGGGGACGGCAGACTGCTGACGGGCAGTAAAATGCCTGCACTTCTCTGCATCTTCATGTTCCTTCTTATCCTTTATAATTCGATCAGGATACCCGCATGGTCGGAGACCTGAGGTTCCTGTGTGCCACGGAATACCACCCGGCTGCTGCGCACCGGAACAGCCTTGGAGCACCAGATCTGGTCGATGCGCTTTTTGGCGGAAGCATCCGGGGCATCCCGCCAACCGTCAATGGCCTGCACAACGGTATAGCCGTCATCCCGCTGTTGTGCCAGCCGGTAGGTATCCTGCCAGCCGCTGCAGAGGATAAGGTCATACCCCTCGCCCCGCACATCGGCTTCGCTGTTGAAGTCGCCCAGCAGAAAGGCAGTCTGCTTTGCACCCGCCGCCTGCGACAGCTTTTCCCACTGGGCCGAGAAGGGTTCTTCTTCGTCCTTCCACCAGCCCATGTGCACCGCATAATACCAGACATCTCCTGCACAGATGCCCAGCACGCGGCGGGTCTTCCAGTAACTGTAATCGTTCGACCGGCTCAGCAGCAGATTCTCGGTCTGCGTGATGGGCGCACGGCTGAATACGGCCATGCCCTCATCATATCTGTCATAGCCGATCTTGGCCGGGAGCCAGCTCCAATGGTAGCAAACGCCCTTCTGTTCTAACATCCGGGCCACGGCTGCCGCATGGTTGTCGGCTCTCAGCGGAACGGCGTTGCCCGGACAGGGCGTGTATCCCGCCGGGACATCCCCCAGCAGCGGAGCGGAGGCTGTCTGGTTCACCTCCTGCAAAGCGAACACATCCGGCTGTTCCGCTGCGATGAAATTTACAAAAGCGTCTCGCTTTGCCTCATAGTCCGGCTCGATGAGGCTGTGGGTATTCAAAGTCAACAGTTTCATGATCTTTACAGAATATCGTTGATGTCAGATTTCAGGACGTCTGCCTTGGGGCCGTACACGGCCTGAATGCCGTCGCCCTTGACCAGCAGGCTCAGAGCGCCCTCGGCCTTCCATGCGGCAAGGTCAGCGACCTTGGTGGGATCCTTCACGGTAACGCGCAGACGGGTCATGCAGGCGTCTACCAGCATGATGTTCTCCCGACCGCCCAGCAGGGCGATGATGCGCTCGGCCTGACCGTTATCGGACTTCTTCTCGGTCTTGGCGGCGGCGGTATCGTCTGCGTTATCGTCGGTATAGTTGCCCAGACGGCCCGGCGTTGCCAGCTTGAGCTTGCCGATCATGAAGTAGGCAACAAAGTAGCCGATGGCAAAGAACGCAGCGACGCAGAGCACAAAGTTGATGATGTCACCGCCCAGACCGGCCTGCAGGGACATGGGGATGCGGGTGATGAATTCCAGATTGCCGAAGGAGTGCAGACGCAGATGGATGATGCCCGCCATAGCGAAGGCGCAGCCCTGCAGCAGTGCGTACACGATGTACAGCGGCATGGCGCAGAACATGAACATGAATTCCAGCGGCTCGGTGACGCCGGTAAGGAAAACAGCCAGCGCGGTGGAGATGAACATGGACTTATAGTTTGCGCGCTTATCGGCATCCACCCGGCGGAACATGGCCAGTGCAATGCCCAGCAGCAGACCAGTGGCACCGATCATCTGGCCCACCTTGAAGCGGGCGGGGGTAACGGTAGCCAACAGGTTATTGTAAGCGGCCATGTCACCGGCCTTCTTGAAGTTGATGAGGTCATTGGCCCATGCCAGCCACAGCGGGTCCTGACCGAACACCTGACTGCCCGCGTTGACGCCGGTAGCGATGGTGTAGGTGCCGCCGAAGGAGGTGTAGTTCATGGGGATGGTCAGCATATGGTGCAGGCCGAAGGGGAGCAGCAGACGTTCCAGCGTGCCATAGATGAACGGAGCCAGGACCGGAGACGTCTCGGAAGAGTTGGCAATCCAGATGCCGAAGTTGTTGATACCGGTCTGGACCACAGGCCAGAACAGCGACAGAACGATGGAAATGACCACCGAGTAGCCAATGACCACCATGGGCACGAAGCGCTTGCCGTTGAAGAAGGCCAGCGCATCCGGCAGCTTGCGGAAGTTGTAGTATTTATTGTACGCCACACCGCCCACAAAACCGGCGATGATGCCCACGAACACGCCCATGTTCAGCGCCGGAGCACCCAGCACGGAGGTAAAGTAGCCGTTGACGGCGATCTCCTGCCCGAACAGGGTGTGGGTCACGGCGTTGGGGTCTTCCAGCATGGCGCTGGTGACGCCGAAGATGTTGCCGGTGATGACATTGATGAGCGCAAAGGCCAGCACAGCCGCAAAGGCACCGCCTGCGCGTTCTTTTGCCCAGCTGCCGCCGATGGCCACGGCGAACAGGATGTGCAGATTGTTGATGACAGCCCAGCCGATGTTCTCCATGGTGGTGCCGATGGTCATGACCGCCGCAATGTCGCCGCCGCCCATCTGCACCAGCTTGCCCAGACTGATCATCAGACCGGCGGCGGGCATGACGGCGATGACGGTCATCAGAACTTTGCCCAGCTTCTGCAAAAAGTCGAAGTTGATGAAGCTCTTCTTTTTCGGCTTCTCTGCGCTGGCCTCTTTGGCCGCAGGTGCCGCTTCCGCTGCCTCGGCGGGCTGTGCCTCTTTGGACGTCAGGGTCAGCACCGACGTCTTGCCTGCCGCCGCGATCCCCTCGGCACAGTTCAGCTCCATATCGTCTGCGCCGCCGGTCAGGACGATGGACGTGATGGTGTTCAGGCCGCGCGCCCGGATGAGGTCAAGGTCTACCTTGGCCACGGGCTGACCCTCCTTGACGGTGTCGCCCTCCTTGACCAGGATCTCAAAGCCCTCGCCCTTCAGACCGACCGTTTCCAGACCCACATGGACCAGAATTTCCAGCCCGTTGTCCCCGGCAAAGCCGATAGCGTGCCTGGTCTCTGCGATGCTCTCCACTGTACCGCTCACAGGGCTGCAGAACAGTCCATCGGACGGTTCAATGGCGATGCCTTCGCCCAGAACGCCGCTGGCGAATGTCTCATCCGGGACACTGCTCAGCGGTACAAGCTTGCCGCTGAAAGGTGCTGTCACAACAGCAGAATGTGTTATTGTTGTCATGATTTTCCTCCTTGGTTTCTCTTTGCATCGCGTTACGCAAGCGTTTCGCTAAAATTGCGTTAAATTGCGCAATAAGAATAACTCGTTTTCGCAAATTTTACAAGAGTTTTTTTGAGATGCAGAACAATTTTCTGCATTTTGTATATTGTCGTAAGCGATTTTTGTTGAAAATGTCGAACCTTTGCAGCAACACCGTTGCGCGATTTGCGCAAACGAGCACGCAAACGTTGACTTTGCGTGCAAAGCCCTTTACAATAGAGATATCAGAAAGGGGATTCAGAGCATGGCAGTTACGATCAAAGATATTGCGGCCGCTGCGGGCGTTTCGCCGTCCACGGTCTCCCGCACCTGCAAGGACAGCCCATCCATCAGCCGGGACACAAAAGAACGCATCCGCCGCATCATGGCGCAGATGGGCTATGAACCAAATTTTGAGGCCGAACCGTCAGAAGCATTTTCCAAGACCATCGGCATCATCCTGCCTTCTTCCCAGCGGGACGTATATGAAAATGCCTTTCATCTGGAGATCATCCGGGGCATCGGCCAGTTCTGCAACCAGCGCCGTTATGTAAACACCGTCATCACCGGCGAGGATGATGCCGAAGTATTGGATGCCATCCAGAGCATGGTAGCCAATACACAGGCCGATGGATTCATCCTGCTCTACTCCAAAAAAGATTGTCCGGTGGCTGCCTATCTGCGCAGCGAGGGTCTGCTTCACGTTATCGTGGGCAAGGCAGCGCAGTCGGCCAACCAGACCATCTATATCGACAACGACAACGCACTGGCGGGCGAGGAAGCAACCGACTATCTCTACGAGATGGGACATCGCCGCATCGCCTATTTTGGGGTCAGCAATGCCATGCTGTTTTCTGCCGAGCGGAAACGCGGCTATCAGATGTCTCTGCTTAAGCACGGCATCACCCCGCGCGAAGGGGAGTGCGTGGAGATCGATACCCTGAATGATTCCTATGAACCTGCCCTGAAAGCGCTGCTTACCGCTCCTGACCGTCCTACAGCGGTTCTGGTCAGCGATGACATTCTTGCGGTGGTATTGGAACAGTTCTGCAACAAGCTGGGCCTGCGCATCCCGAAAGATCTGTCCATCGTATCCTTCAACAACTCGCTGTTCTCCCGCATCACCAATCCGCCGCTGACAACCGTGGACGTCAATCCCTATCAGCTTGGCATCGAAGCGGCCAGCCAGACCATCAACCACATCGAAAACCCCAACCTGCTGGCCACAAAGATCATCGTGCCGCACCAGCTCATCCAGCGGGAGAGCTGCTGCCCGCCGCCGGAGGTCTGATCTTATAGCAAAAAAATCATCCGCGATCGTTTCTCATGAACGGTTTGGACCTCGTGAGATCTTATCGCGGATGATTTTTTTTCAGCTGGCCTGCTCTCTCCGATTTTTTTATTTTTTCCGATATTCCCGTGGTGTCATACCGAAGTGTGCCTTGAAGGCCCGATTGAAATAGGAGAGATTTTCAAACCCGCACCGGGAGGCGATGGTCAGGATGGTCTCATCCGTGGTTTGCAGCGCTTCGGCGGCGGCGTTCAGGCGGTATTCGTTCAGAAAAGCGATGAAGCTCTGCCCCGTCATCTGCCGGAACCACCGCATGAAGTGGCTGGCGCTGAAGGAGCAGACCCCGGCAGCATCGGCGACCCGAAGCGCCTCGGCATAATGGGCCGAGAGCCATTGCAGAACGGTTTTCAGCCGCTGGGTGTCGGCAGTCTCTGCGGGGGGCTGCTGTTTTCCCTGTGCAATGAGCAGGGCCAGAAAGCGCAGCAGCGCCCCCTTGACCAGTAGCTCATAGCCGGGGAGCTTCGAGCGGCTGGCCTCTTCCACCTCCCGCAGACAGGTGGCAGCCTGAAGATAGCACAAATCATTTGGGGTCAGACGGACAGGCAGCGACAGCCGCCCGCTCTGGAGCGGAAGCAGGTATTTCTCGGCGCAAAGGTCCTCTGCGCCACCCAGAAGCTCCAGCTCAAAGATGAGATTCTCGTATTCCATGGACTGCCCTTCTGCCTGCCGCAGGGCGTGGAGGGTGCCGGGCGTAAAAACGAAGATGTCCCCCATGCGGGCCAGATAAGACACAGCGCCCACCTGCACCAGCCCCGCACCGCGCTTGACAAAGACCAGCTCCATGCTCTCCTGCCAGTGGAGCGCCACCTGCGGGAAATCCCCCGGGATGGTGCAGGGATACAGATTGAATGGGAACCGCACGGCACCGTGCTGCTTGGTTTCCTGCAAAGAAGCCCAATTTTGCATCGTCTCACCTCCTGATGATAGGATTGTACCATAGTTTGCACTTTTAAGGCAAGATTTTGATTGTTTTATGTGGTATATCTTGAATTGCAGATGTCAAACCTGTTTTCCGTAGCAAAGGAGGATCCGTTTATGAACTTCACCGAGACCTTACAGAATCTTACGGGCAAGCCGCTGGCCGACTGCACGGATCAGGAGCTGTACCTCGCTCTGCTGGAACTTGTCCGGCAGAAGAGCGCAGACCGTGTACAGCCCGTCACCGGTCGCAAGCTGTACTATATCAGCGCCGAATTTCTCATCGGCAAGCTGCTGTCCAACAACCTTATCAATCTGGGTCTGTACAAGGAAGCCCGCGATGCACTGGCTGCTGCCGGAAAGCGCCTGTCGGACATCGAAGAGGTGGAGCCGGAACCTTCTCTGGGCAACGGCGGTCTGGGCCGTCTGGCGGCCTGTTTTCTGGACTCGCTCGCAACGCTGGGCCTGCCCGGCGACGGTGTGGGTCTGCGGTATCACTTCGGACTGTTCCACCAGTCCTTTGAGGACGGCGTCCAGAACGAAAAGCCCGACCCGTGGCTGACCGCCCACAGCTGGGCCGAAAAGACCGACGTCACCTATCCGGTGGAGCTGGCAGGCAAAGAATACACCGCCCGGCTGTACAAGCTGGCCGTCACCGGCTACGAGGGCCGTACCAATACCCTGAACCTGTTCGATCTGGACACCATCGACGAGAGCATCGTCCACGACGGCATCGCATTCGACAAGACCGCCATCGACAAAAACCTGACCCTCTTCCTCTACCCGGACGACTCCGACGAAGCAGGCCGCCGCCTGCGGGTCTACCAGCAGTATCTGATGGTCTCTGCCGGTGCCCAGCTCATTCTGGCCGAATGTGCCGCCCGGGGCTGCAACTACCACGATCTGGCCGACTATGCCGCCATCCAGATCAACGACACCCATCCCAGCATGGTCATCCCGGAGCTGATCCGCCTGCTGGGTGAAAAAGGCATTGACTTTGACGAAGCCGTGGAGATCGTTACCAAGACCTGCGCCTACACCAACCACACCATTCTGGCCGAGGCGCTGGAAAAGTGGCCCCGCGCCTATCTGGATGCCGTTGTGCCCCAGCTGATGCCCATTATCGAAAAGCTGGACAAACTGGCCCGCACCCGCACCAAGGACGAGAGCCTTGCCATCATCGACAAGGACGACCGGGTGCACATGGCCCACATGGACATCCACTTCACCCATTCCACCAACGGCGTGGCGGCGCTCCACACCGAGATCCTGAAAAACTCCGAGCTGCACGGCTTCTACGAGCTGTACCCGGAAAAGTTCAACAACAAGACCAACGGCATCACCTTCCGCCGCTGGCTGCTGGAATGCGACCCGGCCCTGACCGCTGAGTTGGAAAAGCGCATCGGCTCCGGCTTCCGCAAGGATGCCGAAGAGCTGGAAAAGCTGCTGGCCTTTGCCGACGACGAGACCGTGCTCAGCGAGCTGGCCACCGTGAAAAAGGCAAACAAGCAGGCTCTTGCCGACTGGCTGCTGCACACCCAGAACGTCACCGTGAACACGGAGGCCGTGTTCGATATCCAGTCCAAACGTCTGCATGAGTACAAGCGTCAGCAGCTGAATCTGCTGTACCTCATCCACCAGTACTACGAGATCAAGGCCGGGCACCTGCCTGCTGTCCCGCTGGTGAGCATCTTCGGTGCCAAAGCCGCTCCGGCCTATACCATTGCCAAGGACATCATCCACGCCCTGCTGACCCTCTCTAAGGTCATCGCCGCCGACCCGGAGGTATCCAAGTGGCTGCAGGTGGTCTTTGTGGAAAATTACAACGTCACCGCCGCCGAAAAACTCATTCCGGCCTGCGACCTGTCCGAGCAGATCAGCCTTGCCTCCAAGGAGGCCTCCGGCACCGGCAACATGAAGTTCATGCTGAACGGTGCGTTGACGCTGGGCACCATGGACGGTGCCAATGTGGAGATCAGCCAGCAGGTAGGCGATGAGAATATCTATATCTTCGGCCAGACCTCCGATCAGGTCATCCACCGCTACGCCGCCGGGGATTACTGCGCAGCCCAGTGGTACGAGGGTGATGCCAACATCCGCCGGGCCATCGACTTCCTCACCGGCGCCGAGATGCTGGCCGCCGGTCACGCCGAAAACCTGACCCGCCTCCACGACGAGCTGATCCACAAGGACTGGTTCCAGACCCTGCCGGACTTCAACGCCTATGTCGTGCGGAAGGGGCAGGCTCTCAGCGATTACGCCTGCGACCCCATGGGCTGGCGGCGCAAGTGTCTGGTGAACATTGCCAAAGCGGGAATGTTCTCCTCCGACCGCACCATCGCCGAGTATGACCGCGACATCTGGCATCTGGGCCAGTAAAGAAATTTTTCTGGCGTTTCACGATTATTTTCTCTCAAAACCTGCTGTATCATTTCATACGGCAGGTTTTCTTTTTCAAAATAAAATTGCTGGATTCAAAATGGCTGCTGTTTACCATTTATCAGATCAACATCTCGTTCAACTTCGATCTCACTCCTTACATTGAGGGGGAGTGATGCGTCCGCCTACAAAGCAGTCGGGATTGAAACAAGCATTTTTAAAAACAACGCAGCATCAGAAATTGGCAGCTGCATTCAAGCACCTGCAAAATGGGGGTGCCATTCATCCGCCTGCTGATTTTGGGCCTGTTTTTGGATGAAGCAAAAAGAAAAGCACCGTACTTCAAACGAAGTACAGTGCTTTTTTGGTGGAGAATAGCGGGATCGAACCGCTGACCTCTTGCATGCCATGCAAGCGCTCTCCCAGCTGAGCTAATCCCCCATAGCTGGCGTATCATTCCTGACGACGTGTATCATTATACCAGCCAAAAGGAGAGTTGTCAATAACTTTTTTATTTTTTGTGAGCGACGCTGCGGCGGGTGCTGCGCTTGTAGTAGAACAGGTACTGCTGTACGATGCCAGCCTGCTGACCATAGGAAGGAAAAGGGTCACGGCCGCCGAATTCCTCATCAATGAGTCGCTGTATCCAAACATCAATGGGAGCCATCGCGGTACGGCCATAGCCAAAGAGGCAGACGCAGTTTGCTACCTTTTTGCCGACGCCGTCCAGCTCGAGGAGGCGGGAAAAGAGAGCGTCGTCGGGCAGCGCCGCCAGAGCACTGAGGTCGAGTGTGCCGCTGGAAGCCTGTGCGGCAGCGTTCTGGATGTAACGGGTGCGGTAGCCTAGACCACAGCCCATCAGCTGCGCCCCAGAGAGGCCGCAGAGCTGCTGCGGGGTGGGGAAGAGGAAAACTTCATCGTCTTCGGCATTGAGCGGTTCGCCGCAGCACCGGGCAAGGCGTTCTACGGCGGTGCGGATGGCCGGAATGCTCTTGCGCTGGGAGATAAGAAAGGTGATGAGCATTTCCCATGGGTCCTGATGCAGGATTCGGATGCCCTGCCCGAAATCGAGAGATTTGTCCAGATAGCTGCTCTGTCCCGCCAAGCTGCACCGCAGCGCGGCATAGTTCCGGCCCAAATCAAAGTAGTTGGCCAAGTACTCCCGATTTGAGCCATGCCACGCGGCGTCGTATTGCCCATCGCCTAGCGGGGTCAGATAAAGGAGTGCACCGCCGGAAAGAAAACGGTATCGCCCGTCGGCCAGTTTCTGTGGCCGGAAGCACTGGCCGCTCTCGATGATCTTGTCGAGGTCAAAGTCGTCCTGGATGGTGACGAGCTGATGGGTAAGGGGAACGGTATGCATGGAAAACTCCTTTTTGGAAAAATTGTGGCGATGCCCGATTCGAGGTGAAAACTGGTTTCTATCCGTACCCTCTGTGGGGAGGGCAACCTTGATGCTGAAAAGACCGGCGTGGTTGTGACGATTTCTATCTACGCCCTCGGTGAAGAGGACGACTTGGTTACGCCTTTGAGAACCGCGATATGATTATTATGTTATTCTATCCACACCCCTCAAATAGGAGCGACTTCAAGTCGAAGAATGCACCGGGGAACACAAACTGATTTCAACCAACGTCTTTAAGAGACGGAATTGTAGGTCAAAATACTCGGTTCCTTAGAGAGCGCATGGCAACAACTTATAGCAATTCAACTTTTTAATGCAATAGCAACAGCGTTGAATTGCATATCGCAAATATGCTGTTTTCATGTTGCACTAATTTCTTGCCTTGCGATAATAAGAGTTTACCATATTTTTGTGTCGATTTCTACCTGCGCCCTCCGTGAGGAGGGCGACAGTCAACCATTTCTCCGATTTTCTCCGCCAAATGATTTCTATCCACGCCCTCCGCGAGGAGGGCGACCTCTCTCCAGCGACTGGATTAAAGAGGGTAGACAATTTCTATCCACGCCCTCCGCGAGGAGGGCGACGGTCAATGGCATCGAGATCTTTCGGCAGCACCTTATTTCTATCCACGCCCTCCGCGAGGAGGGCGACGGCTGAACAGCTTCGTCAGCCAATGGGCGGCATGATTTCTATCCACGCCCTCCGCGAGGAGGGCGACACGGGAAAGCTGTACACGTTCCTTGCCTATGAGATTTCTATCCACGCCCTCCGCGAGGAGGGCGACACTCGGACAAGGGAATCAGCCGGATCGACGAAAAATTTCTATCCACGCCCTCCGCGAGGAGGGCGACGCATCTACATCGAACTGGATGGCAGCCCGAAGTTTATTTCTATCCACGCCCTCCGCGAGGAGGGCGACATCTCCGACACTGAAAACCCTATACCACCAAGATATTTCTATCCACGCCCTCCGCGAGGAGGGCGACGTATGACTACTACTGGCCGGTACTGGCAAACATCGGTATTTCTATCCACGCCCTCCGCGAGGAGGGCGACGTCTTCCTCGCTCAGCGGGTGGATGTGGAAGCTATTTCTATCCACGCCCTCCGCGAGGAGGGCGACTTTTTGCCAGCTGCTTTTCGGTGCACTGCATCCAATTTCTATCCACGCCCTCCGCGAGGAGGGCGACCTCAAAGGCGCAGGCTGATGTTGACGAGCTCAAGATTTCTATCCACGCCCTCCGCGAGGAGGGCGACCAAGACGGCGGGGACTACCTGCTGACCGGGAAGCTATTTCTATCCACGCCCTCCGCGAGGAGGGCGACAGGTGATCGCTTTCTCCTACGCCATATTGCAGGAATTTCTATCCACGCCCTCCGCGAGGAGGGCGACGGACTGGATGGCCGTCCACTTTTCGGAGATCGCAATTTCTATCCACGCCCTCCGCGAGGAGGGCGACCACTGACCCAGTGTTTCCTGTACGGCCCAAACTTATTTCTATCCACGCCCTCCGCGAGGAGGGCGACTGCTTCCCAGCAGTACGCCCTCGCCTTGCATATAATTTCTATCCACGCCCTCCGCGAGGAGGGCGACCGCGGCCAGTCTTGTTGCCTGCGCCGGTGTCGATATTTCTATCCACGCCCTCCGCGAGGAGGGCGACGTGCTTCTGTTCAGCGATACCATAGGTCTTTATATTTCTATCCACGCCCTCCGCGAGGAGGGCGACTTTCCGCAGTTGTCAGCTGCTATGACCTGCCACTTCAGATTTCTATCCACGCCCTCCGCGAGGAGGGCGACGCAGGGTTAGGGATTTGCAGGAAACGGCACTCTTTATTTCTATCCACGCCCTCCGCGAGGAGGGCGACGGCGGCTTTGGCGTAGGATGTAGATTGCAGATAATTTCTATCCACGCCCTCCGCGAGGAGGGCGACTGCCGTTTTTTCGCAATCAATAGGCTGCGCTTCGATTTCTATCCACGCCCTCCGCGAGGAGGGCGACCATCCAGATAAATCGGGATGAGGTCGCCGGTGTTATTTCTATCCACGCCCTCCGCGAGGAGGGCGACCGAGCTCCGTCTCATTAGCGGCTGCCGCTTTCTATTTCTATCCACGCCCTCCGCGAGGAGGGCGACCAAGTAGACCCTCGTTCAGCTCACCGAGAATCAATTTCTATCCACGCCCTCCGCGAGGAGGGCGACGTTGCGGCGGACGCGGAGCTGTACGTTGCCGAAAAATTTCTATCCACGCCCTCCGCGAGGAGGGCGACTACGCCCTTCATGGTGCAGCCGCACTTTGCGCAATTTCTATCCACGCCCTCCGCGAGGAGGGCGACGTCGTGATTTCCTCCGGCGTGATTTCGGAGACGTAATTTCTATCCACGCCCTCCGCGAGGAGGGCGACCTCGAACTGTGCGGCCGCTTCGGAGCAGTCAAAATTTCTATCCACGCCCTCCGCGAGGAGGGCGACTTGCAGCGCGGTCGTCTCGCTTCCGCCAAAGAGGATTTCTATCCACGCCCTCCGCGAGGAGGGCGACCGAGTGCTACTGGCAGATTGACCGTGCATTCGAGATTTCTATCCACGCCCTCCGCGAGGAGGGCGACTTTCCTCCTGTTCTTCTTCGGGGAATTTATCGAGATTTCTATCCACGCCCTCCGCGAGGAGGGCGACATAAGGTTCCGGCCGGTTTCCACCACCCATTGCAATTTCTATCCACGCCCTCCGCGAGGAGGGCGACTACGCCCTTCATGGTGCAGCCGCACTTTGCGCAATTTCTATCCACGCCCTCCGCGAGGAGGGCGACGTCGTGATTTCCTCCGGCGTGATTTCGGAGACGTAATTTCTATCCACGCCCTCCGCGAGGAGGGCGACCTCGAACTGTGCGGCCGCTTCGGAGCAGTCAAAATTTCTATCCACGCCCTCCGCGAGGAGGGCGACTTGCAGCGCGGTCGTCTCGCTTCCGCCAAAGAGGATTTCTATCCACGCCCTCCGCGAGGAGGGCGACAGCAAAAACAGAGACAAAATCTCTATTTTCAAACAAATTATACAACATTCTGCACGAATTTAGAAGAGCCTTGATTTACAACGGGTCAAAGAACTATCCAAATCATGCAAAATAACACAAAAATCCGGTGCGAAGGTGCCGGAAAAATGCTGAGAACTCGCCCTTCGCACCGGGGCGGGAAACTCAGAACAACAGCAGGCCGTCCTGCTCGAAGGGCGGATGAACGCCGACATGCTTCACCTTGCTCTTATAGTTGTTGCCCAGCTGGTAGAAGCGCAGACTGTCCAGCGCAGGGTCGATTAGAGACGTCAGCTCCGCCTTGAGAACGGCATACTGCGCGGCATCCAGCAGACACTCGAACACGGAGTTCTGCACCCGCTGGCCGTGGTCTACACAGCGCTTGGCGACTTTGCGCAGACGTTTGCGCCCGGCAGGAGCTTCGGTATTGACGTCGTAGGTGATAAGGACCAGCATACACATCCCTCACTTCCAGAAAAATGGCGGGTAAAGCTCCATATCGCCCCGCAGGGTGCGGGCCAGAAGCAGAGCCTGCACATAAGGCACGAGGCCCCACGGAAGCTTTTCGTTCAGGAACGGGTGGGTGATAGTCTCCTGCTTGCGGGTCTGCCACCCGCCCAGAAAGGCGCGGCGGCCCTCATCGGTGAGAAGGACGGCCCCGTTCTCCTGCTTCTGGAAATGCTTCGGCGTCATGATTTTCTGGTTGATGCAGGAGAGCACGAAGCGGTCGGCATAAACTGCACGCAGCTCTTCCATGAGGTCGAGGGCGAGGCTTCTGCGCCCGGGCCGGGCGCGGTGGAGAAAGCCGACGTAGGGGTCGAGGCCCACACTCTGAAGAGCCGCCGTGCAGTCGGAGGCCAGAAGCGAATAAGCGAAAGAGAGCAGGGCATTGGTGCTGTCCAGCGGCGGGCGGCGGCTCCGGCCTGCGAAAGAAAAATCATCGTGCTGCTGCAGGATGAGTGAATCAAAGCAGTCGAAATACCGCTGCGCCGCCTCGCCCTCCAGACCGCGAAGCTGGTCGAGGTCGTCACACTGCTCGATGAGGGGCAGCGCCGCCGCCAGCTGGGCGCTGGTGCGCTTGAGCTGTTCCACCGGCACCCGCTGGGGGTGGTCGCGGGTGGCCCGTTCCAGCACCCAGCGGGCGTTATAGACTTTGCCCAGGATGAAATTGCGCGCATAGAGACAGCTCTCTGCCTCGCTGTCTGCGATGCGGTACTGGGTCTGCCGCAGCAGGACGTTGCCCCGCTCTTCGCCTACGGCCCGGGCCAGAAAGCGGCCCTGTGGGCTGAAAAAGCTCAAATCGACCCCGAGGCTGGTGCATTTACCCATCAGGGCAGGGCTTGCGCCGGGATAGCTGAAGCAGACGATGCCTTCCAGCGTGTGGAGCGGGACCCGGCCAATTTCAGCCTTGTTGCAGAGCAGGACGATGTTCTCCCCCTCGAGGGAAAGGTAGGCGTCCTTGTTGAGGACGTAGAGCGTGTTCAAAAACTTTCTCATGGCGCGGCCTCCTGCATCTCGTCCAGATGGGCGCGGAGATAGGCTTTCGGGTCGGCACGCTGATACAGCACGGGGAGGCAGAGCTCTTTGAGGGAGCAGGCGCTGCAGTGGGTGCCGGGCTTCGACTTGGGGGTATAGCCCCGGGCAAAATAGGCGTGCATCTCGTCGGCCATCTTCTGGGTGGTCTGGCGCAGTTCTTTGGTCAGCGGCACGACCTCCCGCCGCCGCATTTCCTCGTAGAAGAGCGCACCCTCCGGGATGCTGCACACCAGCATCTCTTCCAGCGCCATGGCCTGTGCGCAGAGCTGCAGCCGGTCAGCGTCGCTGGCCTTGGCGCGGCCATGCTTGTACTCGACAGGCATGGGCTTCCAGAGCCCTTCCGTGCTTTGCAGGGAGATGCCCTCCGGGTCGGCCCGGAACTCGACGACATCGCAGTTTCCGCTCAGGCCCAGCCGACGGCTGACCACCTGCATCCCTCGGGTGATGAGCAGGCCGCCGCGCCGTTCGGTCTGGTTTGCGTCATGGCAGCGGGCGTGGTCGAGCTGGCCTTCGACGGTGCGGCGGTTCTCCGCCCACTGCTGTTCCAGATGGATGAGCGCCCACTGGCGGCGGCAGAAGCAGAAGTGCTGGATGCCCGACAGGGGCAGCCAGTCGTCTGCGCCGCCCATCAGGACAGCCTCTCGCAGGTGACTCCTTCCGGCAGAGTGTCTGCCACCGTGACGGTGTAGTCGCGGTAGCTGCGGGCGGCGTCCACATCGGGCTTGCGCTGGACGGCGACGGAGTCGAAGAGCTTATAGGCCGGGGCATTGCCCAGCTCAGAATCGTGCTTGAACACGATGAGCTCCCGCACGGCCATCTTGCCCCGGGCAGCGCTGTGGTCGTTCTCGAACATATTCAGAATGGCAGTCCACAGAAGTTTCAGATCATCCTCGGAGAAGCCGGTGGTCTTCCGGGCGAGGTTGGCTGAGACATAGCCCTCGGCGCGGTAGAGGGCGTAAGGCACGATGTGCTTGCGGCCCATCTCAGTACCCTTCTTCTCGGCGTCGGCCTCAGTGGTGATGGCCACGCGGGTGATGGTGACTTCCTGCGGGACGATGGGATCCACCGAGCGGGCAAAGCTCAGCTGGACGGGGCCGCGTACCTGACCGCAGTTCAGCGCACCCTTGACGAAGGTGGTCATGACGGCACCGAAGGTGCGGATGTCGAAGTAGTTCTCGCACATATAGTCCCGCAGCTTGGCATCGATGTCGGGGTCGGCCTTTTTGGCGGCTTTCAGGTCGGGGTCGATGCCCAGCGTGCTGATGGCCTCGGCATCGCTGCGGTTGAGGGGAACGCCGTCCTTGATGTAGATGCGGTAGCCTTTTTCGTCCTCTTTCAGGGTCTCGACATAGTTGCGGATCTTCCGCTTGAGGCAGACGTCGGTCACCAGACCGTAGCCCGTCTCGGGGTCGATGCGGGGCATATTGCCTGCATCGGGGTCGCCGTTGGGGTTGCCGTTCTCGACGTCGAACAGGATGACGAAATCATAGCGGTTCTTGATGGGCTCAGACATGGTTTATTCCTCCTCATTCTTTTTGGCGTAGCGTTTCTGGGTCTGGTGGTAGTAGCCTATCTCAAAGGCACCCTGCTCCGGCAGGCTGAGCCGCGCCGGGAAGCCTGTCTCGGGCAGCTGGGCCATCAGCTCGGTGAGCTGTTTGCTGAAATGCACCTCGTTGGGGGTGCTCATCTTCTGCAGATGCTTCTGAGCCAGCTTGACCAGCGTAGGAAAGGCCGTTGCCGGGGTGGCACAGGCCGAGTTGAAGTACCGGTCTTTGATGGTGGCGTTGATGCCGGGATTGGCGACGCTCTGGATCGTCTCCAGCACAGAGAAGAGACGCCCCAGAACATAGGGGACATTGCTGCTTTCGTTCAGGCTCACGGTAAATACCTCCTTGTTGAGCTCGGTGGGGTAGTTGCGGAGATAGTAGGCTTTCAGGATAGCGGCGCGGCCTCGGGTGACTTCCCGTTCGGCCCGGATGCGGAGGGTCACGCCGTTGAGCAGAGTGGCGGGGTACGGCCCGCCGGTGAGGATGGCCCGGAGCAGATCGCCCACCAGCTGAGGCGATGGATTTTTGTCTCGGGATCTCTGGTTGACCGTCTCCTGCGCCAGCGCCCAGACCGACAGGCTTTCCCGCTTGTCGAAGGCGGGGCGGGTGATGCTGAGCCGGTCGGCGTGGTCCTGCAGATTTTTGGCAAACTGTCCGAAGCTGTTGCGCAGGAAGAAACGGACGGAGAGCCGGGCCGCGTTGGGTGAGATGCCCAGCACATAGAAGTTCTGGTTCGGGTCCAGCTTGTCATCGAGGAAGGAGACAGGGCGTCCTTGAGAAAGGGCTTTCAGTGCGGCGGCAAGGTCGCTTTCCGAGACGCCGCGCGCCTCGGCACCGCCGCAGAAAAACATCAGCATGGCGTTTGAGTAGGCGGGAGCGGCGTTTTCGGCCCAGCAGACGATGGTGGTGTCGCCGATGCGCTGACAGCAGTTCCGGTCTGCCAGCAGCAGATTGAGGGCCGTGGTGTAGGCGAAGGCCGCGTACTCGCTGACGGGGGCGTTGGCACCCTGTTCATGGCCATAGGAGCAGAAAGCGGGTGCGTTGAAGGAGACCAGCGCCGCACCGGCGGCCTGTGCGCCCATCACACCCTTGATGGCGGGGTGGATGCGGGCGATGCCGGCCTCTTTGCCGGTGATGAGGCAGCGGGCCGTCTCGGCGTCGGCATCGGAGGTGTCAAAGGCGGACTGCCAGGCGTCCCGGATGGCGTCATCTGTGGTGGCCAGCCAGTGGGCGCCGTCGGGGGATTCGTAGCCGAACACAAGGTTTGCGTTGTTGTTCAGGTCGGCCCACTGCTCTGCCAGCAGCGGGTGGGTGGGGGCTGTATCCGGCTCCCAGCTGTCAAAAAAGGCGAGGATGGCTTTGGCGGCAGGGGAGTCCACACCGTCGAGTACCTTGTGGTGGAGGGCGGCGCAGGCTTCGAAGCACTGGCGGGAGCGCTCAGGCTTGCCCTTTTCGTCTGCGCCCAGCAGATAGGACGTATTGTCGCACAAAAAGTTTGCGGCGACGCCGGAGGCGCGCTTGACCCGGTGGGGGACAGGAAGCTCACGGGGGGCGATGACGGTCTTTTTGCCCTTGGGGACTTCCTGCCGCAGGTCGTTGAGGGCGAGGAGCTGGCCGTCGGGGCCGAGGCGCAGTTCATAGCTGACTTTGAACTTACTGTCCCAGCCGGGGGCCTCCACTCTGCCCTGGGCCAGAAGCTGCTCATAATAGGCGGTGAGTGCCTGGAGTATCATGTAAACACCTCCACGTCCCGGCATTCCATCACGCCGTCCACCAGTTTTGCGCGGAAGAACTGGCTGCGGATGTTGGCCGAATCAGAGTAATCGAGGCTGTGGAGCATGAAGCCGAGGTCCTGCGTGACCTTCAGTGCCGGAATATCGCCGCCCGGCCACTCCCGGAAGTTGGCCGGGAACTCCCGGCACCCGAAACAGGGCTGATGATAGCACTGACCTTTGCGCAGGCGTCGGCGCAGGATGTCCTGGAACTTGCCGGGGTTGTCGCTGGGGGCGGCCTTGTCCGTCAAATCGAAATGACACTCGATGACGTAGTGGACGTCCTGCAGGACCATCGCAGCCCGCTGCTGGATGTCCTCCGAGGTGTAGAGCACCGGCGGTGTGCCGCCTTTGGCCGCGCTGAGGGCGGCGGAGGACAGAAGGGTGGACTTGACCTCGTTGCGCCGGATGTTGGTGAACCGGATGGGCCGCTGGGTGTACTCCTCGGTGGACGCTTCGTCCTCGGGGGCAAGGCCGAAGGGCTTGAGCAGATAAATACGGTCGACCGTATAACGCAGCCCGGGGTGCCAGTAGATGGCCTCCACAAGGCCCCGCGCAGCGGACGGAGTGATTATGTCGTAGCTCACACGCTCGGTCTTCATTTCCGGGCGAGTGAAACAGGCATAGTCGCCCCACACCTCAATGAGCATGGACATCAGCATCGCCTCCTTTCCGGGTGAAGTTGAATTTTCAGACTAAGATGAATATCGGTCATTGAAACCACCTCTTTCTTTTAGAAGTAAAGGCCGATGCCCGTCTCCACATCCATGGCAAGGCCGGTCTTTTCACTGTAGCAGCCGGTGTCGGTGAGGATGGCCGAGCCATCGGGCCGCAGTTCCAGCGCCCCGGCGGCGTCAAGCTTGTCGAACTGGTCCTTATAGCAGGAGACGCTGTAAACGCCCAGCTTCCGCAGCAGCGTCCGGGTAACATGACCGCTGCGCAGCTGTTCACAGAGGGCTGCGCCCTCGCCGACGGGCAGATAGACCGTGCGGGCAGCGTTCTCGATGAGGCGGAATTCCTCCGCCACCTGTGCAAAGGGGAGCTGGCAGCCCCGGATGCCCCGGAGAAAGGCATCCAGAATGCCGTGCTTGTCCACGGCGTCGGGGCCGCGCAGGTCGGAAAGCTCGTTGAAGTAGAGCTGAATGGCCCGGGGCGTGTCCAGTGTGTCCTGATGCCGGGCGGTGTAGTCCAGCGCGCTGACATTCTGCCTGAGCATCTGGGGCGTGGAGCACTCGTCCAGCCGGAACCGGTAGACGATGCTTTCCTCTGCGCCCCGCCGCCCCTCGCGGTTGCAGCGCCCGGCAGTCTGTAAGAGCGAGTCAAGACCACACTGCTCGCGGTAAGCGACGGGAAAATCCACGTCCACGCCCGCCTCGATGAGAGAGGTGGACACCACCCGGCAGGGCAGACCCTCTTTCAGTCGCTGGCGGATGGCGTCCAGCTGACGGCGGCGGTCGGCGGCGCAGAGCAGGGTGGTCAGGCAGTAGCTGCCCTCGGCGGGCAGAGCAGCGTAGAGCTGCTGGGCCGTCTTGCGGCGGTTGACCACGCAGAGCACCTGCGGGTGCCGGGCCAGCCGGGCGGCGAACTCCTCCTGCGGCAGGGTGCCGAGGTCTTGCAGTGTGGTGCGCCGGAGCACTTCGTAGAGGCGGGCCACGTCGGGCGTGATCTCCTGCGGGTGGAGTTTAGGCGCAAAGCGCCGGAACAGCGGCTCAAGGGCAGGCTGGGTGGCCGTGCAGAGGACGGCCGTGGAGTGGTAATGCTGGATGAGCTGGGCGATGACGCTGACGCAGGGGGCAAGATAGTCGCCCGGGAGGGTCTGCGCCTCGTCGAAGATGATGACGCTGTCGGCGATGTTGTGGAGCTTGCGGCAGCGGCTGCTGCGGTTGGCGTAGAGCGACTCGAAGAACTGCACCGCCGTCGTCACCACGACGGGGGAGTCCCAGTTTTCGCTGGCCAGCATCTGGCGGTACTGGGCAGGGGTCAGGTCGTCCTGCTCAACAGTCTTGTACTCGGCGTTGGAGAAGTCGGCCAGAACATTTTCTGCGCCCAGCAGGCCCGAGAAGACGGCGGCGGTCTGGTCGATGATGGACATATAAGGGATGACGTAGATGACCCGCTTCATCTTCTGGGCGGCGGCGTGCTCCAGCGCAAAGGCGAGGGAGGCAAAGGTCTTGCCGCCGCCGGTGGGTACGGTGAGGGTGTAGAGCCCCTGTGGGCCGTGCGCGCCTTTCTCGAGGCAGGCGCGGAGGACGGTGTTGCGCTGGACGCTGACGGGCGAGGGCGATTCGGCCCTGAGATAGCGCTGCGCCTGTGCCGAGACGATGTCCCGCAGCGCGGCGATGTCCGTGCCGCTGCCCCGGGGTGCGGCCTTGCCGTCCATGAAGGTCTCGGTGTCGATGAAGTCGGCGTCCACGAGGCAGGAGTAGAGCATCCGGGTAAAGAACGCGAGGCTCAGCGGGTCGGCGCAGGCCCACGCGGGCGGCGTCGAGGCGGGGAGCGTTACTTCCTGCCAGCCGTCGTAGGGGGCTACCGGCTTCTTGCTCCGGCCAAACAGGGTGGCGTCGCCCGGGTCATCGGCGGGACTCCCGCCGTCGGGCAGGCCGCTGTGGTGTCCGGCAATGGCAAAGCTGGCCTGAGGATGCCCCCGCCGCAGGGCCTCCTGCGCTCCGGCGGTGGAGTGGTCCACCTTGGGGCCGCCTTTGAGCCGCAGCTGGAAGGCGTCGCTGTATTTGCCGACGTCGTGGAGCCACGAGGCAAATTCGGCCTCACTCTGCGCCCCGAAGGGGGCTGCGAAGGAACCGGCCAGCCTGGCAGTGCCGGCGAGATGGTCGTAGACGGTCTGGGTGCGGGTGCCGTCCTCGCTGATGTGGGCAAGACGTGTGGAGTGCTCCATAAAATGACCTCCTGACTCTGGTTTGCAATAAGGATACGCTTTTCAAAAAGTGGCTGTCAACAAAACGCGCTTTTCGACGAAAAATTCTGGGACTTTGCACAAAAAGCAGACGGAAAAATCTGCAATGTGCCAAAGAAGAAGGAAACGAGTTTTTTCTTTTTTTTATAATAATACAAATAATGTCCAATAAACTGGACTTTTAATGATTTTTCAGGCAAAAATGAAAAGAGAACTGCGTTTTCAGTACTGCGGGAGGAAGACCGCCCATCAGCAAAGAAAAAATGAAGATGTTGTGTACAACAACACCGCATTAAGATGGAATTAAGGCAGGGTTAAGAAAGCCGCAAGAAAAGTGCTGAGTTATTCCATCTGGGAATGGACTTTTGGAAAAATCAAGGCGAATATCCCCCTTTTCATTTGCTGAAATCTGTTGTATTATGAATAACAGATATGGAATCAGAGAAAAAGCGCCGCGATGAAGCGCAAACAGGAATGATAAGAAAAATAAAGGGCAATAGGGGGAGAGCTACGATGGACGAAAAAGATTACGAGCTGCTGCACGCACTGGACGAGACGCGCAACATCACCCACGCAGCGGACAAACTATACATGACCCAGTCGGCATTGTCCAAGCGCATCAAGGCGCTGGAACAGGAGCTGGGGGTGGAGATCGTGCTGCGCTCACGGCAGGGCATCCGCTTCACGCCGGCAGGCGAACAGGTGCTGCTCCACAGCGCCGCCGCCGCCCGCGAGATGGAAAAGATGCGCCGCCAGCTGGCTTCCATCCAGGGCGAAGCCTGCGGCACCCTGCGGGCCGGCATCTCGGTGAACTTCTCCTACTACCGCCTGCCCGAGGTGCTGACCGAGTACCACAAAGCATACCCGAAGGTACGCCTCGACATCGCTACCGGCCACAGCCGGAACATCTACCAGCAGATGCTGGATTCTTCGCTGGACGTGGCAGTGCTGCGGGGCGAGTATCCGTGGGACGGTACTCAGTTCCTGCTCTCGCAGGAGAATATCTGCTTCATCTGCAGCGAGGAGAACAAGGACAGGCCCATCTCCGATTACCTTTATATCGACCACAGCAGCGACGCCACCATCAGCGCCCAGATGGCCCGCTGGCGCTACGAGAACGGCGTGACCAACGATGCGGGTAATTTTGTGGTGGATAACATCATGGTCTGCCGCGAGATGGTGGAGCGGGGCCTTGGCTGGGCGCTGATGCCGGAAGTGGCGCTGGATAACTTCAAGGGATATGTCAAACCCTGCACCTTCGAGAACGGCGAGCCCTTCGTCCGGCGCACCTATATTTTCTGCCAGAGAGACGCCGCTGCGCTGCCGCAGGTGCAGCTCTTTATGGAAATGCTCAAAAAGCACCGCTGAGAGGAGAAAAACATGGAAACGACTGTTTCGCTGGTCCAGATGCTGGATGCACGGGAGCGCCGGGTGCAGTATCAGCAGGAGCTGCTGGCTCAGTACCACAAGCCGCTCATCTGCTTTACCATGAATATCTGCGGCCCGGTAAAGGATTCGCCCCTCATCCAGCGGGGCTTTGCGCGGGGGCGTCAGCTGCTGCGCCAGCAGTTTCTGCGGGCAAAGCTGACGCCGCTGTATCAGGACACCGTCCGGGAAGTGACCGGCTGCGAGGCGTTCTATGTGCTGGACGCCGACCCGCTGACCATCAAGAAATTCACCACCGACATCGAGGACGCCACCCCGCTGGGGCGGCTGTTCGACATGGACGTCATCCGCCCGGACGGCCTCAAAGTGGACAGAGAAGAGCTAAACCTCGAAGGCCGCCGCTGTCTCATCTGCGGCGGGCCTGCTAAGGTGTGCAGCAGCCGCCGCATCCATACCGTGGCCGAACTGCAGGAAAAGACGACGGAGATCTTGACCGAGGCCCGGGACGCGCAGGACATTGCCGACGCGGCCCGTCTGGCCGTCCGCGCCCTGCTCTACGAAGTGACCACCACCCCGAAGCCCGGCCTTGTGGACCGGCGTAACAGCGGAAGCCATAAAGACATGGACGTCTTCACCTTCATGGACAGCGCCGCGGCGCTCTACCCCTATTTTGAAGACTGCGCCCGGACGGGCCGCGAGACGGCGGAACAGCCTGCGCCCGAGACATTCGCGGCCCTGCGGCCTCTGGGCTGTGAGGCCGAGGGCGAGATGCTGGACGCCACCGGCGGAGTCAACACCCACAAGGGCGCGGTCTTTTCGGTGGGCATCGTCTGCGCGGCGCTGGGACGCCTCGACCGCTCCCTCTGGGCCGAAGCAGCCCGCGTTCTGGCGGAAGTATCCGCAATGACGGCGGGCCTGACCGAGAAGGATTTTGCAGGCGTCACTGCCGAGAACGCCGCCACCGTGGGCCAGAAGCTTTATATCCAGTACGGCATCACCGGTGTGCGGGGGCAGGTGGAAGCCGGACTTCCCGCAGTGCTGAATGTCGGTCTGCCGGTGCTGGAAGAGGGCCTTGCCAAGGGTTACGACTTCGACCGCGCCGGCGGCGGCGCACTGCTGGCCATCCTGGCCAACAGCACCGATACCAACATCATTGCCCGCTCGAGCCGGGAGCGTCAGCTGGCCCTCACCGAAGAGCTGAAAGCCCTTCTCGCCCAGACAACTTACCCGGATAAAGATGCGCTCGCGGCGCTGGATGACCGGTTCATTGCGGAAAATCTCTCGCCCGGCGGCAGTGCCGACCTGCTGGCGCTGACCTGGCTGCTCCATTTTGTTACTACTGAGGGGAATATCAATGAGTGAATATACCATTTCGCAGGTCTATCCGACCGATAAGACCGTTCTGGCCCAAATCGACACACTGCTGAGTCAGGAGGGCATCCGCCGCGACGGCAATCTGGACTACATCTGCGCCATGTTCGACGAGGAATACAACGTCATCGGCACCGGCAGCTGCTTCGGCAACACCCTGCGGTGCTTCGCCGTCAGCAGCGCCCATCAGGGCGAGGGTCTGCTGAACCAGATCATCACCCATCTCATCGAGGTGCAGTGCGCGCGGGGGAATATGCACCTGTTTCTCTACACCAAGGTAAAAAGCTCCAAGTTTTTCGGCGACCTCGGCTTCTACGAGATCGCCCGGGTGGAGGATACCCTTGTCTTCATGGAGAACCGCCGCGACGGCTTCGGGGCTTATCTGCGCGATCTGGAAAAGACCAGGACCGAGGGCAAAAGTGCGGCCCTCGTCATGAACGCGAACCCTTTTACCCTCGGTCATCAGTATCTTGTGGAAAAAGCCGCTGCCGCCTGCGACACGCTTCACCTGTTCGTGGTCAGTGAGGACGCCAGCCTCGTGCCTTTTGCCGTGCGCAGGAAGCTGGTGGAGGCGGGCGTGGCCCATCTGCCAAATGTGGTGCTCCACGACAGCGGCCCCTACATCATCTCGAATGCCACCTTCCCCAGTTACTTCCTAAAGGATGAGGCAGCTGTCATCAACGGCCACGCCCGGCTGGACCTCGCCGTCTTTACGAAAATCGCGGCGGCGCTGAACATCACGGCCCGCTATGTGGGCGAGGAGCCTACCAGTCAGGTGACGGGGCTTTACAACCAGATCATGTGCGAGCAGCTGCCCAAAGCGGGTATCGAGTGTGTCGTTGTACCCCGCAAAGAAGCAAACGGCAAGGCCATCAGTGCTTCCACCGTCCGCCAGTGCCTGCAGAGCGGCGACTGGGATACCCTCGAGACGCTGCTGCCCAAGACCAGCCTCGACTATTTCCGCAGTCCGGAGGCAGAGCCGGTGCTGGCACGCATCCGCAATGCGGGCAATGTCGTGCATTACTGAGAAAAACTTCCTCTCTCTTTGTGGTCATGACAACAGAAATAGGACGAAGCATCTGTTATAATAGGCCCATCAAGAAAAGGAGAGTGTGGATATGATACGTAAAATCATTCATATAGACGAAGAAAAATGCAATGGCTGTGGTGCCTGTGTCACTGCCTGCCATGAGGGTGCCATCGGCCTCGTGAACGGAAAGGCTAAGCTTATGCGCGACGACTACTGCGACGGCTTCGGCGACTGCCTGCCCGGCTGCCCCACCGGTGCCATCACCTTTGAGGAGCGGGAGGCCGCTGCCTACGATGAGCAGGCTGTGCTGGAAAACAAACAGAAAAAGGCTGCTGCCGCTGCCGAAAAGCCCGTCTTCCACGGTTGCCCGGGCAGCGCCATGCGCCAGTTTGACCGCCAGCAGGCCGCACCGGCTGCAGCTCCTGCCGCCGCCCAGCCCTCGCAGCTGGCCCAGTGGCCCTGCCAGATCAAGCTCGTGCCGGTGAATGCACCCTATTTTGACGGTGCCAAGCTGCTTATCGCCGCCGACTGCACCGCCTACGCCTACGCGAACATCCATCAGGAGTTCATGCGCGGCCATGTTACCCTCATCGGCTGCCCCAAGCTGGATGCCGTGGACTACAGCGAGAAGCTGACCGAGATCATCCGCAATAACGACATCAAGAGCGTTACCGTCCTGCGGATGGAGGTGCCTTGCTGCGGAGGTCTCGAACACGCCGCCGTCACTGCCCTCAAGAACAGCGGCAAGTTCATCCCCTGGAATGTCGTCACCTTCTCGGTGGATGGCCGTATCCTCGACCGGTAAATAATCGCAAACAAAAAAGCAGACGCTGCACAAAGCGTCTGCTTTTTTTGTATCATTCAGTTTGTGGTCTGGGTGGCGGACTGTATCATCTTCCAGACAGACTCGATGCTCTGGCGTATCTGAGCCAGCGTGGCGATGTCCTCGTCACTCATCCGGGAAGCCGGGGGAGAGAGCACCGTCTTGGCAGAAGTCACCGTGCCGGTGAGCTGGATGTGGACGTTGTGGTCCGGGATGGTCAGCAGCACATGGATGGGCGTGGTCTTCGAGAAGAGAGCGTCCGTCGAAAAGCCGAGCACGAGGGTCGTGCCGTCGGCTGCGGCAGGGAACTGATAGTAGCGGTAGCCGTCTCGCGCGGCGGAAGGAGAGACTTTTTTCAGCCCCTTGAGCGAGAGGGTGAAGCCGGAAAGCTCCTGAAGCTCGACCTTGTTCGTCTCGACGCCCAGCACGGCGGAAGCCTGCGTCTGGGAGATGTAGGCTCCGAGGCTCCACTCGGGCAGAAGAACGCTTGCGATGGAGAGCTTATCGGTGACAGCCTGACGCAGAACGGTGTAGAGCTGCCCGATGTCGAAGAGCGTCTCTTCCGAGTCGATATAGACCCGGGTGAAGGGAGACGTCTTGACGGAGTCGTCTTCGTTGAGCTGGTAGAAAGAGAGCTGCAGCTTTCCGGGCGCATACTGGCCGCTGACGCTGCCGCTGGAAGCGTTCACCCGCTCGAGGATGTTCAGCAGCGGCGGCTTATCCGGGCTGTTTGGCGCTATCTCATACCGGAAGGTGAAGGATGCACCGGTTTGCAGAGCCGAGATTTTGCTGTGCAGCTGGAAAAAGACCACGCCCACAGCGACCACTACGGCCACCAGCACGACCGCTAAAGCAACAAAAAGCGGATCGACACGTTTTTTTGGAGATGCCATCTGCAAGACCTCCTGTCATAGACTCTATGATTATAGCATACGAGCAGGTGGACGAAATGTCAAGCCGGAACTTGACGTTATCAGACGGTCAGCGTATACTGTCTGATACATCTTATATAAGGTAGGAGGAGGCGGAGATGAAAATAGCGATCCTAGGTACCAGCGGCAGCGGGAAATCCACGCTGGCAAAGCGTCTGGGGGAGAGATATGGCCTGCCGGTGCTCCATATGGATACCGTGCATTTCCTGCCCGGCTGGGTGGAGCGGCCCTTCGCCGAGGAAGAAGCCATTGTCCGGCAGTTTCTCGACGAGAACGCAGGCGGCTGGGCCATCGACGGCAATTATAGCAAGACCTGCTATGCCCGTCGGCTGAAAGAAGCGGATAAAATCATCGTGCTCTGGTTTTCACCGCTGGTCTGCCTCTGGCGGGCGATACGGCGCTGGCAGCAGAACAAAGGCCGTGTGAGGGAGTCGTCTGCGCCCGGGTGTGAAGAGAAGATAGATGCCGAATTTGTCCGCTGGATCCTCCACGATGGGCGTACAAAGCAAAAGTGGGCGAAGATGGAGAAGATCGGGGAAAAGTACCCGGAGAAATATGTATTGATTCGGAACCAGCGGGAGCTGGATGGGTTCTTAAAGAAACTTTGAACTGGTTCTCGCGCCGGTGGCGCGGGGTCAGAGCGCTTTTGCATTGGGGCTAAGTTCTCTTTTGCGTGTCAAAAGAGAACCAGAAAAGCACCCGCTACTTCCGAGGCGCGGGAGGCACGGGAAAGGGGCTGCTCGCCCCTTTCAGACCCCGAAGGAGAAGTCGAAGTGGAAAAATGCTAGCCGCTTCGCTAAACGCATTTTTCTCACTTCTCCGATTTGCTGCTCCGCAGCTGGTGTTACCTCTCTGCTGACGGTAAAGCTCTGCTAAAGCCTGAAATCTTCGGCGAAGCCGTAAAACGGCGGAGAGCGAAAATGCGGTTAAGAGATCTTCGTGCGAATGCACGAATCTCCAGCATTTTTGCTTGGAGCCCACTTCTTCGGAATTGTTAAGGGCGAGCAGCCCTTAACTCGTTGCGGGGAGAGTGGAGTCCAGAGGTAGGGAGGGGGGATTCGAAACACCCCTCCCTATCTCTGGCCCGCGCGGAGCGCAAGCCACTTGACCGAAAGAGAAAACTGCCCCGCGCACCGGCGCGCGATACACTTAACCTTTACAAGCTTCAACAAACGCCCCAAACAGCCCCTGCTGTGCCGGGTCTGCGTCGCTGAGCCACTCCGGGTGCCACTGGACGCCGAGGCAGAAGTGCGCGTCCGGCTTTTCCAGCGCTTCTACAATGCCGTCCTCGCTGAGGGCAGCTATTTCTAATTCGGGGGCAATGCGGTCTGCCGCCTGATGGTGCTGGCTGTTGACGAGTACGGTGTCCTGCCCCAGCAGGCGGGACAGCAGAGTCCCCCGCCGCACCGTGACGGTATGGACTTTCGCCCAGTGGTCATTGTGGGGAACATGCTCGAAAGGCTTGATGTCCTGATACAGCGTGCCGCCCAGCACGACGTTCATCACCTGAATGCCCCGGCAGATGCCCAGCACCGGCTTGTCTGCCGCGAGGAACGCCCGCAGCAGCTTCGGCTCGGCGGCGTCCCGCAGAAGGTTCGGCTCGCCGCAGGCGGGGATGCGCTCCTGCCCGTAGAAGGCCGGGTCCATGTCGCCGCCGCCCGGCAGCAAGAGGCCGTCGCAGGTCAGCGCCTCGGCCACGGCGGCGTCCGGGTCAGAAAGCTCTACCCAGTGTACCTCGGCACCGGCCCGGGCCAGACTTTCCACATATTTTGACTGTGCGGTGGTAAGCTCCGGGTCAGTGCTCATCCGGGGCATGGCGATGGTGACAGACATAGCAAGCATCCTTTCAACTTCTGGATATAACAAAAACCCAGAACCATCGGTTCTGGGTTTTGTGGCGGAAAGATGGGGATTCGAACCCCAGAACGCTTTTGACACGTTACACGATTTCCAGTCGTGCGCCTTAGACCAACTCAGCCATCTTTCCACATCTTCAGTTCTCAGTGCTTCGGGCCGCGGCCCTCAGCGCTCCACTATAATACCTGAAAGAAGGTCTTTTGTCAAGCATTTTTTCAAAAAAGTTTGCATTTTTTCAAAAATGACGCAGCTTCGATGACCGAAAATGAAAAGGAGACGAAGAACCCCTTGACGCAGGCGGCAAACGGGGTTATGATGAGGGCAGAGAGTATGCAGGGCGCAAAAGCTCCGCGAAAGATAAAGGAAACCAGGAGGAAAAACAGATGAATTATTCAGATGTTTTGGCCAATGCCCGCCAGTGCATCGGCAAATACTGCAAGGCCTGCCCCGTGTGCAACGGCGTGGCCTGCAAGAATCAGATCCCCGGCCCCGGCGCAAAGGGCGTGGGCGACACGGCCATCCGCAATTATAATAAGTGGGCCGACATCCGTGTGAATATGGATACCCTCTGCGAGAACGGCACTCCCGACACCCACGTGGAGCTGTTCGGCCGCAGCTTCAAGTACCCCTTCTTCGCCGGTCCCGTGGGCGCGGTAAACCTCCACTACTCCGATACCTACACCGACATGACCTACAACGACGTGCTGGTGCGGGCCTGTGCCGAGAGCGGCATCGCCGCCTTCACCGGCGACGGCACGAACCCCGACGTTATGACCATGGCCACCAAGGCCATCGGCAACGCCGATGGCTGCGGCGTGCCGACCATCAAGCCCTGGAACATCGACACCATTAAAGAGAAGATGGCACAGGCCAAGGCCAGCGGCTGCTTCGCCGTGGCAATGGACGTGGATGCCGCCGGCCTGCCCTTCCTCAAGAATATGACGCCTCCGGCCGGCAGCAAGAGCGTGGCCGAACTGGCTGAGATCGTCAAGCTGGCCGAGCGTCCCTTCATCGTCAAGGGCGTCATGACCGTCAAGGGTGCTCTCAAGGCCAAGGAGGCCGGTGCCGCCGCCATCGTGGTATCCAACCACGGCGGCCGCGTCCTCGACCAGTGTCCCGCCACCGCCGAAGTCCTGCCTGAGATCGCTGCGGCCCTCAAGGGTACCGGCGTCAAGGTCCTGGTGGACGGCGGCATCCGCACCGGTGTGGACGTTTTCAAGGCACTGGCACTGGGCGCGGACGGCGTGCTCATCTGCCGCCCCTTCGTCACGGCTGTCTACGGCGGCGGTGAGGAAGGCGTCAAGTGCTACATCGACAAGCTGGCCGGTGAGCTGGCCGACACCATGCAGATGTGCGGCGCACACTCCATCGAGGAGATCACGCCGGATATGGTGCGGGTCTGATACCTTATAAATACGAAAGGGAGCTGCCCATGCGGACAGCTCCCTTTTTTGTATCGTTTTATTTCAGCGTTCCATCCAGCACCTGCTGATAGTACCACGGTTTCGGGGCGTGGAAGGTCTTGCCGCTGAGAAACTCGAAATCGGGCTGGTTGAAGTGGGGCATGGTCAGCTCCCACGCACAGAGGGCCTGATATTTGAGCTTCAGTTCGCGGTTGGCGGTGTTGTTGCCGTACTTGCTGTCGCCGAGGATGGGGCAGCCGATGCTTGCCATGTGGGCGCGGATCTGATGGGTGCGGCCGGTGATGAGCTGCACCTTGAGCAGAGCCAGACGGCCGGAGACGGCGATGGTCTCGTAGCGGGTCTCCACGTCCTTGGCACCCGGCTGCTTGTCCTCCACGATCTTCACGATGCCACGGTCGGCGTCCTTGAGCAAGTAGCCGCCGAGGGTGGCGTCCGGGGGCGTGGGACGGCCGAAGGTGACGCAGAGGTAGGTCTTTTTCACCTCGCGGCTCTTGATGGCGGCGAGGAACAGCTCCTCGGCCTCCGGCGTCTTTGCGATGATGACAAGACCGCTGGTGCCGGTGTCGAGGCGGTGGCAGAGGGCGGGAGTGTAGACGTCGTTCTCCTTGTACTCGCCCTGCTGGTTGAGGTAGAGCAGAGCGCGGTTCAGCAGGGTGTCGTCGTCGGGACCGTCCACGGCGAGGCCGGCGGGCTTGTTGACGATGAGGATCTGCGGGCAGTCGTACACCACCTGCGCCGGGCCGCGGGCGTTTTTCCACGCTGGGCCGTCCACACGCTTGTCAGCGTCCAGAACGTCGTCAAGGATGAACAGCTTGATCTCATCGCCTGCCATCACGCGGGTGGAGAGCGGCTGTTTTTTACCGTTCAGCTTGATTTTATTTTCACGTAGGGCCTTGTTCAGACGGCCCGGGTTCAGCGCGGGGAATTGCTGCATCAGATAGTTGTCCAGCCGGGTGGGGGCGAGACATTTTACTTTCAATATTTTCACGGAAATTTCCTCTCTAAATTAAGAATAGGTTAAGATTTGCTTTTATTGTAGCGAATCCGCCTTCTTACGTCAAGTTGGTTGTTTACTTTTTCAAAAAACAAGAGTATACTGTGCCGGTGCAAAAAGAATTCATCGGAATTTAACGATGGCTTCATCATCGGATCTCCATTTATGGTATAATGAGAGCCTTACATGATTGAAGAGGGAAGAAGGTATCGATATGACGAACGACAAGAAACTGATGCTCCTTGCAGGCGTTCTGGCTCTGGGGATGCTGGCCGGATGCAGCTCTGCCAGCGCTGCCAGTGCCGCCAGCGGCATGGCCGGTTCGATGCCCGCCGCCAGTGAAGTGGAAGAGGTGAGCAGCGAAGTGCGCGTCCTGCCCGGCGAAGAGGGCGTCATGATGCCCATCGACCAGGGCAGTCTTGAAGAGATGAAGACTGGTTCCTACAAGTTCGCCGCGAACATCTCGAGCGTGGACGCCAAGAAGCGCCAGATGACCCTGACGGTCTACGGCTACGACGCTTACCGCGCCGAGGACGTGGATGCGCTGGACGTGGGCAGCGTTTTCAGCACCCATCTGGACGGCGCTGTGGAAGCACAGAACGTGACAGTGGAGAAAATCGAAAAGAATGAAGAGAACGGCACCGTCTCCATCAACGGCGGCATCGAAGAGGGCGGCGTAGACCTCTGGCGCAGCGGCGACATCTACCGCACCGTCACCTACGACGACTACCCGGTCTACTACATGATGGGGGAACTCGTGCTGCCCGTGGACGACAGTGTGACCCTCAGCGACAGCTCCGCCAGCGTGGACGCTGTGCCGGTGGAGACGAACGGCGCCATCGAGGTGGGCAAGGCCGTCTCGGAGGACAAGGACAACTGGACGCCTTACAACACCACCGTCTTCACGAAGGACGGCATCGTCAGCAATATCCTCCGCATCTGGGTGCCGTGACGCGCGATTTTTGGGAAAACCCGTTGACAAATGGCCTGACTATGCTATAATCTGAAATGAACGCAAAGGAGCAGTATGCCCTTTGCGCGTGAATGGTAATTATGGCAAATGGCAAGGATGGGGCCAGAAGGATGTGTGCCGCCGCCCAGAGAGAACGCCCTTGGCTGAAAGGCGTTCCGGCAGAGCATTTTTTACGCCACCCCGGAGCTTCCGGCGAAACAAACCGGACGCTGCGCAGCGTTACAGCGCACAAAGCGGCAGGAGCGCCCCGGCGGCATTTCTGCAATTTGGGTGGTACCACGGAGCTTTTCAGACAGCCTTCGTCCCTTTTCGGGATGAGGGCTGTTTTTTGTTTTTTGCCCGACTGCCATAAAAACTGCGTCCGGAGGAGGACGCCGATACACGAGGAGAGATTAAAACTATGCAATGGACCGGTTTGAATGAACTGCGTGACAAGTACCTTACCTTCTTTGAGGGCAAGGGCCACCTGCGTCTGGACAGCTTCCCGCTCGTCCCGAAGAACGACCCCAGCCTGCTGCTCATCAACAGCGGCATGGCACCTATGAAGAAGTGGTTCCTCGCTCAGGAGGAGCCGCCCCGTCATCGCGTGACCACCTGCCAGAAGTGCATCCGCACCCCTGACATCGAGCGCGTGGGCATCACCGCCCGCCACGGCACCTTCTTCGAGATGCTGGGCAACTTCTCCTTCCAGGATTACTTTAAGGAAGAGGTCATTCCCTGGGCATGGGAGTTCCTGACTTCCGACGAGTGGATGGCTATCCCGAAGGATAAGCTGCACATCTCCGTCTACGAAGAGGACGATGAGGCTTACGACATCTGGACCAAGAAAGTGGGCGTTGCCCCCGACCACATGGTCCGTCTGGGCAAGGAAGACAACTTCTGGGAGCACGGCTCCGGCCCGTGCGGCCCCTGCTCTGAGATCTACTTCGACCGCGGCCCCGAGTATGGCTGCGGCAAGCCGACCTGCGGCGTGGGCTGTGACTGCGACCGCTATATGGAGATCTGGAACCTGGTGTTCAGCCAGTTCGACGCCGACGGCAAGGGCCACTACGAGCGTCTGGCACGCCCCAACATTGATACCGGCATGGGTCTGGAGCGTCTGGCCTGCGTGATGCAGGGTGTGGGCAATCTGTTCGAGGTCGATACCGTCCAGAGCGTGCTGCACCATGTGGAGCACATCGCCGGCAAGACCTACGGTGCTGACCCCAGGGAGGACATCTCCATCCGCGTCATCACCGACCACATCCGCAGCTGCACCTTCATGGTGTCTGACGGCATCCTGCCCTCCAACGAGGGCCGCGGCTACGTGCTGCGCCGTCTGCTCCGCCGCGCTGCCCGCCATGGCCGTATGCTGGGCATCAGCCGTCCCTTCCTCGTAGAGCTGGTGGAGACGGTCATTCAGTCCAGCGAGTCCGCTTACCCCGAGCTGCGTGAGCACGACGCCTATATCAAGAAAGTCATCGGCACCGAGGAGGCAAACTTTGCCCGCACCATCGACGCCGGCATGAACATCCTGAACAACATGATTGACGGTCTGGAAAAGGCTCACGAGCACCTGCTGAAGGGTCTGGACGTCTTCAAGCTGAACGATACCTTCGGCTTCCCCCTCGACCTGACCAAGGAGATCGCTGCGGAGCAGGGCATCGAGATCGACGAGGAGGGCTTCCACGCCGAGATGACCAAGCAGAAGGAGCGCGCCCGTGCAGAGCGCCTCAAGAAGAACATCTCCGGCTGGAGCGAAGATCTGTTCGGCACTCTGACCGCTGAGCCCACCGAGTTCGTCGGCTATGACACCCTCAAGAGCGACAGCGTCGTTGTGGCTCTGAGCGACGAGGAGACTCTGACCGATGCCATCGCCACCGACGAGCAGGCCAAGGAAGGCGTGCTGGTCGTTCTCGATAAGACCCCGTTCTACGCTGAGATGGGCGGTCAGGCCGCAGACCACGGCGTCATCACCGGCGCTGAGTGCGTGCTGCGTGTGCAGGACGTCAAGAAGACCCCCAAGGGCTACTACGTCCACACCTGCACCCTCGAGAGCGGCATCGTCCATGTCGGCGACCATCTGACCGCCCGCGTGGATAAGGAATACCGCATGGCCATCGCCCGCAACCACACCGCTACCCATCTGCTGCAGGCAGCTCTGCGCGAGGTCCTGGGCGACCACGTCCATCAGGCAGGCTCCTATCAGGACGCTTCCATCACCCACTTCGACTTCACCCACTTCAGCGCTGTCACTCCCGAGGAGCTGGTCCGTGTGCAGAAAATCGTCAACGACAAGATCTTCGAGTCGATGAACGTCACCGTCAAGGAGATGCCCATCGAAGAGGCCAAGAAGCTGGGCGCTATGGCTCTGTTCGGCGAGAAGTACGGCAAGGTCGTCCGTGTTGTTGATATTGAGGGCTGGTCCACCGAGTTCTGCGGCGGTACCCACGTCAAGAACACCGCTCAGATCGGCGGCTTCAAGATCGTCAGCGAGTCCTCTGTTGCTGCTGGTATCCGCCGTATCGAGGCTGTCACCGGCCGCAATCTGCTGATTCGTGCCAATATGCAGGAAGCGATGCTGCACACCGTGGCTAACACCCTGAAGGCAAACAACGTCGCCGCTCTGCCCGCTCGTGCGGAGGCTGTCATGGCTGAGAACAAGGCCATGAGCAAGGAGCTGGAGGACATCAAGGCAAGGGTCGCTGCTTCCAAGGTCACCAGCCTGTTCGACAACGCTGAGACCGTCGGCGGCGTCAAGATCGCTTCCGCTTACTTCACCGGTACCTCCGGTGACACCCTGCGCGGCATGTGCGACACCATCCGTGACAATGCCAAGGCTGCTGCTGTGGCTGTTCTGGTGGGCAAGTCTGACGACAAGATCACCATGGCTGTTACCGTGACCAAGGACGCTCAGGCAAAGGGTCTGAAGGCCGGCAATCTCGTCAAGGAGATCTCTGCCATCGCAGGCGGCAAGGGCGGCGGCAAGCCCGACTTCGCTATGGCTGGTCTGAAGGATGAGACCAAGATCGACGAGGCTCTGGCCGCTGTCAAGAGCATCGTGGAGAAGCAGCTGGGCTAAGGAATAACCTCTCCGTCATCGCTGCGCGATGCCACTGCCCGGGTTGCAGCACCCAGCATCCGCAGCGCTTTGCTTGCGTCTTGCTGGCCGCGGCCCCAACAGCGACTCCCTGTTTCCGCCACTGGCGGCGGTCGTCGTTGTTGCTCCTATCGAGGGGAGGCTTTGGCATTCCGGAAAGCCTTGCCTTTTCGCCAGAGGCTCCCCTCGGTAGGGGAGCTGTCGAGCGAATGCGAGACTGAGAGGTTGACTCATTGAAAATATTGGAAGGAGCGATTCCCATGGAAGATTGTCTGTTTTGCAAAATTGCAGCGGGGGACATCCCCTCGAAGAAGCTCTATGAGGACGAGCAGGTGGTGGCATTCTATGACATCGCCCCGCAGGCCAAGGTGCATTTCCTGGTCATCCCCAAAAAGCACATCCCCTCGGCCGCTGCGCTGACCGAGGAAGACGGCGCTCTGCTGGGCCATGTCTTTGCGGTCATCGCAAAGCTCGCCAAGGAGCAGGGCCTCGACAACGGCTACCGCGTCATCTCCAATGTGGGCGAGGACGCCGGCCAGACCGTCAAGCATCTGCACTTCCATGTTCTGGGCGGCGAGAAGCTGCCTGTCTGATTCCGAAAAAGTAAGGGAGATCGTTGAATATGGCTAAGACTTATACGCTGAATGTCGCGGGCCTGACCCGTGAGCTGACCATCTGCAAGGTGAACGACCACATGGACATTGCGGCCTTCATCATGCTGGGCGACGCCGAGCTGACGGTGGCTGCTGCCGCTGAGCTGCTCAAGAAATGCCCGGATTTTGACATCCTGCTGACCGCTGAGGCCAAGGGCATCCCGCTGGCTCACGAGATGAGCCGCCAGAGCGGCAAGCCCTACGTCTGCGCACGCAAGGGCGTCAAGCTGTATATGCCCGACCCTGTTGTCGTCGAGGACCAGTCCATCACTACTGCTGGCAAGCAGAAGCTGGTCATCGACCGTAAGGAGCTGGACAAGATGAGCGGCAAGCGGGTGCTGGTCGTGGATGATGTCATCTCCACCGGCGGCTCTCTCAAGGCTCTGGACGAGCTGGCCGAGCAGACCCAGTGTACCATCGTGGGTCAGGCCGCCGTTCTGGCCGAGGGTGATGCTGCCCAGCGCAAGGACATCATCTTCCTCGAGCCGCTGCCTCTGTTCTTCCACTAAACCGATATGCGACGCCCGCTCTGCGCGTTCTGCCTGAGTGCGCTGGGTGTATTAGCGTTGTGCTCATTTTTGCCGCAGATGGGGCTTTTGCTGCCGTCTGCGGCAATTTTTGTTGTCTTCTGCCTGCTGGTCTGGTGGAAAGGCGGGGCCGCGAGAGGGTATGCGGTCTGTCTGTTGTTGGGCGCAGTGCTGGGCGTCGGCATCATGGAGATGACCGGCGCACGGCTGGCAAAGATACAGGACGCTTACGCCGGGAGAGACGTGACCCTCACTGCCGAAGTGGAGAGCACAGGCCGCGCTTACACGGCGGGCCGGGTGAGCGCCGTGCTAATGGTGGAAAAAGTGGACGGGGAAGCTGTCCACTTCCGGGTGGAGTGCGCCAGTCTGCCCAAATGTGAGGCCGGAGGCCGCATCCGGGGCCGCTTTGCACTGGATGTGCCGGATGCTACCCAGCGTCTGGACGACTACGCCGACGGCATTGTCCTCAGCGCGGAATATCTGTCCGGGATGCTTCGTCTTGGGCAGAGCGAGAGCTTCCGCGCCAGGACGGCGCGGCTCCAGGCGGCGCTGAGCCGTACCCTGCGAAAAGGCATGGCCGAAAACACCGGCGGCGTTCTGGCCGCGATGGTGGTGGGCGACCGGAGCCATCTGACTTCGACTCTTCGCAGTGCCTACCGGGGCGCGGGGCTTTCCCATGTGCTGGTGGTGAGCGGCCTCCACGTCACCATCTTCTGCGGCCTGCTGGATGCTCTGCCCCACAAGGAGCGGGAGCGGAGCCGGGCTTACCGGCGGGCGAGGTCGCTGCTCCGGGCCGGAACGGCCCTTCTGCTGGTGGGCATCACCGGCGCGACGCCCTCTGTCCTCCGGGCGGCGGTGGCGGTCTGGGTCAGCTCCCTCGGCGTCTGGGTGGGAGGCCCGGCGGATACGCTCACCTCGCTGGGCGCGGCAGGCGTCCTTATGTGTCTGGGCAACGGGTACGCGGTCTATGACGTGGGCTTCGAGCTGTCGTTTGTGGCAGTGATGGGAACACTGGCCGGTGCTGAGTGCGCAGGGCGTGGGCGGGAGCGCTATTACGACAGAAAGAAGAAACGGAAAAGCCGCCGGGAGAAACCGCCCCGCGCAGTGCTCCTCTTCCGGCGCTTTGCGGGCGGCGTGTGGGACTCGCTCTGCGTCTCCTTCTGTGCCTCGGCGGCGACCTTCCCGGTGCTGGTGCTGCGGGGGATGAGCACGACGGTCTGGGCTGTGGCGTCGGGCGTGGCCGTCCTCTGGCTGGTGGGGCCGATGCTGAGCTTCGGCCTCGGTGCAGCTCTGCTGGGTCTGGCGGCAGAAGGCTTGCCTTTGTTTGAGATCATCCGCCGCCCGGCGGCCTTCTGTGCCGAAGGGCTGGCATGGCTGATGAACGAGTGGGCTTTCCGGGTGTCCGTTCTGCCGGGAGCGTTCCTCTGGTTTGATGGGACCTATGCCGCACTGGTGTGTCTTGCGCTGATCCTGCTCTGCGTAATGGCAATGCGGCGGCACATCCGACTCCGGGTAGCTCTGCCGACGGTCATTCTGCTGGCGGCGCTGGCTATCGGGCTGGAAACGGCTCTGAACTGGAATGTGGTGAACATCGAACTCGTGGGGACCCGGGCTGCGCCTGCCGTCGTCATCACCCAGAGGGAGAAGGCAGTCGTCCTCTTCCGGGGCAGCAGCATCACCCAGCGGGCGGTGGAAAATCAGCTGGAAAAGCGGGGCGTGAGGACGGTGGAACTTCTGGTTGACCTGCGGATGCAGCCGAAAGAACCCTGCCGTATCGAGGCCCAAAAGCGCATCAATGCCGCTGCTCTGGCCGAGAACACCACCCGCCGTGCTTCCTACGGCGAAGTGGACTTGGAACTTTTCCGCACCCGGCAGGGCTGCATTCTGCGGATGCGTGTCGGCGGGCAGAGGTTCATCACCCTCAGCGGCACGGTCCGGCCTGCGAAGCCCATCCGGGCCGAGTGGCTGTTGGCCTCGATGGCAAGGCCGGAGAATATCCGGTACACCGACTGCCTGACCCTGAGCAGCAAATACCGCTGGATGGAGGAAGACGCAGAGCCTGTCTCACGGCTGCGCCTCCGTCTCGAGGAGTGAGCGCTTTTCAAAGCGGGCAGAGTATGATAAAATAAAATAATCCTAATATAAAGGAGCCGATCATTTGGCAACGGAAACGAAACTCCGGCAGCTGGCCCAGGGTGGCTGTCCGGTCTACTATTTTTATTCCAGCGAGCGCTATCTTGTCCGACAGGCTGTGGCCCGGGCGGCAAAGCTTCTGGCCGAGGGTGAGGACGAAGAGACGACCGTTCTGGACGGTGCTGCGCCCGAAATCGAGCAGCTCATCATGGCAGCAGGCACCATCTCCTTCTTCGGGACGCGGCGCGTGGTGCTTCTGCCCGAGGTGGACCCCGCCGCCTACAGCGACAAAGACCTTGACGAGCTGTGCGCCACGCTGGCCAGCCTCGAGAATGCCGTGGTGGTGCTGGGCAGCGTGTTCGAGATGGAGCGCAATAAGCTCAAGCTGGGCAAGCGGGCGCAGAAGCTCATCGCCCAGTGTACTAAGGTCGGCTTTGCCGAAGAGCTGGCCAAACCCAAGCCCTACGAGCTGAAAGTCATGATGATGGACCGTGCCAAGGCGCAGGACACCACCCTCTCCGAGGGTACGGCGGCGGCCCTGCTGGAACGCTGCGGCGAAGACCCGTTCCTTCTCGAGAACGAGGTGGACAAGCTCTGTGCTCTCTCCGGCTACCAGACCGTGACCACGGCTATGGTGGCCGAGATGGGTACTGTGAGTCTCGAGGCCGACGTCTTCGAGATGATACGGATGATCACGGCGAAAAACGCCACCGGCGCCTGCAAAAAGCTGCAAACGCTTCTCCGCCTGCAGCAGGAGCCCATCCCCATCACGGCGGCCATGATCGGCAGCTATGTGGATCTCTATCGGGTCAAACTGGGCGCAGCCAAGCGGAAGAGCTACAGCACCGTGTTCAAGGATTTCGGTTACAAGGGCAGCGACTACCGGCTCAAGCGCTCTGCCGAGACAGCCAGCCACTACACGCTGTCCCAGCTGGAAGCCTGTATGCAGATCTTGCTTGAGCTGGACAAGAGCCTGAAAAGCCAGCCCGTGAGCGCGCAGACTCTGCTGGAAACGGCGCTCTGCCGTCTGGCGATGGCGGGAGGAAGAAGATGAGTGAGAAACTGGAACTGCTGCACACCGACCGTGTGCTCATCGTGGAGGGCAAATACGATGCGGCCCGTCTCTCTCATCTGACCGACGCCATGATCCTGCTGACGGACGGCTTCGGCATTTATAAGGATAAGAAGCGTCAGCAGCTCTTCAAACAGCTGGCCCACAAAAATGGCCTTATCCTCCTGACAGACTCCGACGCGGCGGGCTTCCGCATCCGCACCTACATCACAAATCTGGTGGGGGAGAAGAACGTGGTGCAAGCCTACGTTCCGGCCATCCACGGCAAGGAAAAGCGGAAGGCTCAGCCCGGCAAAGAGGGGCTTCTGGGGGTCGAGGGCGTGGACGATTCCCTCGTTTTGCAGGCGCTCCGGGACGCTCTGGGCGAAGAAGCTGGCATTGCCCCTGCAAAGCCGGAGGGGCGGCAAATTACTTATACCGACCTCTATGAGTGGGGGCTTTCGGGTACGGCGGGCTCGGCTGAGCGGAAAACAAAGCTGCTCTGCGCTCTCGGCCTGCCGCCCCGGCTCTCGAAAAAAGAGCTGGTGGAAGCCCTCAACCGCCTTTACAGCTACGAGCAGCTGGACGAAATGCAGTCGGAACTGCTCAAAACATGAAAATACAGCAAACTCTCCCAAGAAAAACATGAAAAAGATTCAAGTGAGACTTCTGGGAGATTTGCCGTAACCTGTGATATAATCAATATACTGTGCGCCCGTCGTGGACGAAACGACGGGCGCAGATTTTTGCAAGGTGCAATAAAGGAGACAATCAATGGAACGCGAAAAACTCAAATCGAGACTTGGGTTCATCCTCCTTTCCGCTGGCTGTGCGATCGGCATCGGAAATGTGTGGAAGTTCCCTTACATGGCAGGTCAGGGCGGCGGCGGCGCTTTTGTGCTGTTCTACCTGCTGTTCCTCGTCATTCTGGGCCTGCCCATCATGACCATGGAGTTCGCCGTGGGCCGTGCCAGCCACAAGAGCCCGGTGCGCGCCTATCAGGCCCTCGAAAAGCCCGGTCAGAAGTGGCACATCCACGGCTACTTCACTCTCATCGGCTGCTACCTGCTGATGATGTTCTACACCACGGTGGCCGGCTGGATGCTCCACTACTTCTACATGACCGCTGCCGGTAAGCTGGTGGGCCTTGACACCGACCAGGTGGCCGGTAAGTTCACCGATATGCTGGCAAGCCCGCTGACCATGGGCTTCTGGATGGTGGTCGTTGTGGCCATCGGTATCTTCGTCTGCGCCCGCGGTTTGCAGAACGGCCTCGAGAAAGTCACGAAAGTCATGATGATCGCCCTGCTGGTCATCATGGTGGTGCTGGCAGTCAACAGCATGTTCATGCCCGGCGCAAAGGAGGGCCTGACCTTCTTCCTCGTACCCGACTTTGAGCGGATGAAGGAAGTGGGCATCGTCAATACGCTGGTGGGGGCCATGAATCAGGCGTTCTTCACCCTGAGCCTCGGCATCGGTGCAATGGCCATCTTCGGCAGCTACATCGGCAAAGAGCACGCCCTGCTGGGCGAGAGCGTCCGCGTCGTGGTGCTGGATACCTTCGTCGCCATCACTGCCGGCCTCATCATCTTCCCGGCCTGCTTCACTTACGGTGTGGACCAGACCAGCGGCCCCAGCCTCATCTTCATCACCCTGCCCAACATCTTCGCAAATATGGCGATGGGCCGTCTGTGGGGGAGCCTGTTCTTCCTGTTCATGGCCTTTGCGGCACTTTCCACCGTGCTGGCCGTCTTCGAGAACATCATCTGCTGCGGCATGGAGCTGACCGGCTGGAACCGTCAGAAGTCCAGCCTCGTCAACTTCTTCCTCATCATCGCCCTCTCTCTGCCCTGTGTGCTGGGCTACAACGTCTGGGCCTGGGACGGCTTCGCCATCTTCGGCGGCGCTGTGCTGGATGTGGAGGATTTTCTCGTCAGCAACCTCTTCCTGCCGCTGGGCTCCCTCGTCTACCTGCTGTTCTGCGTCACCCGCTGGGGCTGGGGCTGGGACAACTACAAGAAGGAAGTCAACACCGGCGACGGCCTCAAGATGCACGACTGGATGCGCGGCTACCTGACCTATGGCCTGCCCCTCATTGTCCTGTTCATCTTCGTGTTCGGCCTGTACGATAAGTTCATCGCCTGATAAAACAAAAATACGGGATGCTGTATTTTACAGCATCCCGTATTTTTTATCGCTTTATTTCACATACCGGCCTTCGCAGATATTCTTGCAGCAGGCGCTGATGGGAAACCAGCAGCAGTCGCGGCAGATGTCGGCGAGGATCTCCGGCGTGGCCTTGGCGTCGATCTCGCGGATGAGGTCCTGGTAGACGTAATCCTTTTCCTCGAGATCGAAGTATTCCACCGTCTTTGCATCGTAGCGCTTGACCTTTTCCTGCGTGTCGCAGAGGTCAGTTCCCAGCTTGTTGGGGCAGCAGGAGCAGAGGGTGTCAGTGGAGAAGGTGAGGTGGATGGTGGTGCCGGGAACATCCCGCAGCTGATGAACCACGTCGGTCATGTGGGCGACAAAGTTGTTGTCGTAGCCTTTGCCGGAATAGCCCTGTGTGCAGAGCAGATGATGGGGACGAAGTACGATGCTCATGCTTTCAGCCCCGGAATGCGCTTCCGCAGATTCAGGCCGATGACGCAGGCCAGAACTGCCTTGATGATGGCAGTGGGGATGAAGGGCAGGACGCAGGCGGTGATACCCACGGCGACGGTGCTGTGGGCGACGACCACGAACATTGCAACACCCACCACATAGTTGACCACCGTGCCGACGATGACAGCAGTGACGAAAGCACCCTTGAAGGCGTCACGGTGCTCCACGCCGAGGCCGATGATGTAGGCCATCAGGGGGAAAGAGATGAGGAAGCCGCCGGTGGGGCCGACGAACTTATCGAAACCTCCGGAGAAGTTGGCCAGCACCGGCACGCCCACGGCACCCAGCGCCAGATAGACCAGCGTAGCGATGGCGGAAAGCTTGGAACCCAGCACTACAGCAGCCAGCGTGATGGCGAAGGTCTGCATGGTCATGGGGACGCCCAAAGGCATCGGGATGGAGAGCTGGGCCATGACGGCGATGACGGCGGCGAACAGACCTGCATAGCAGATGTCCCGCACAGAAAACTTGGACTTGGTGGCCGAAGCGGCCTGGGTGGTTTGACTCATAATGAATGCTCCTCCTATACTTGCGGCCCCGGGGGCCGGTGTCTGGCCCAAAGCGGCCATATTCCTAGTATGGCAGACTGCAAACACTGCGTCAACTTTGAATTTGAGATGGGGTTTACAATTCAAAACGAAAAACAAAACAGAAAAATACACAAAAGATGTCGCTTTTGGTTGTGAAATGTGCTATACTAAATCTTAGCTATAAGAAGCACACCAGTGATATATAGAGAGGAGAACATCATGCAGCATGAAACCGTGATCGTGCTGGACTTTGGCGGCCAGTACAATCAGCTCATCGCGCGCCGCGTCCGCGAGAATAATGTCTACTGTGAGATCTATTCCTATAAGACGGACCTGTCCGTCATCAAGGCGAAGAACCCCAAGGGCATCATCTTCACCGGAGGCCCCAACAGCGTCTATCTGGAGGATTCGCCCACCATTGACCCCGAGATCTTCAGCTGGGGCGTGCCTGTGCTGGGCATCTGCTACGGCAGTCAGCTCATGATGCACCTGTTGGGTGGCCACGTCTGCCGCGCCCCGGAGCGCGAGTACGGCAAGACCGAGGTCTTTGTGGACAACAGCAGCAAGATGTTCACCGATGTGCAGCCCTCCACCGTCTGCTGGATGAGCCACAACGACTATATTGAGCAGGCTGCGCCCGGTTTCAAGATCACTGCCCACACCGTCAACTGCCCGGTGGCCGCAGCTGAGAACGAGGAAAAGGGGCTGTACGCCGTTCAGTTCCACCCCGAGGTGCTCCACACCGCTGAGGGCAAGAAGATGCTGCACAACTTCGTGTACAACGTCTGCGGCTGCACCGGCGACTGGAAAATGGACTCCTTCGTGGAGAACAACATCGAGGCCCTGAAAAAGCGCATCGGCAGCGGCAAGGTGCTCTGCGCCCTGTCCGGCGGCGTCGATTCCTCCGTGCTGGCTGCCATGCTGGCCAAGGCCATCGGAAAGCAGTTGACCTGCGTGTTCGTAGACCACGGCCTGCTGCGCAAGAACGAGAAGGAAGAGGTCTGCGCTGTCTTCGGCCCCGGCAATGCCAACGGCTTTGACATCAACTTCATCTGTGTGGACGCCCGTGACCGCTACTTTGCAAAGCTGGCCGGTGTCACCGAGCCGGAGCGCAAGCGCAAGATCATCGGCGAGGAGTTCATCCGCGTCTTTGAGGAACAGGCAAAGCAGATCGGCAAGGTCGATTTCCTTGCACAGGGTACCATCTACCCCGATGTCGTCGAGAGCGGTCTGGGCGGTGAGTCTACCGTCATCAAGAGCCACCACAACGTCGGCGGCCTGCCCGACACCGTGGACTTCAAGGAGCTGGTCGAGCCTCTGCGCAACCTGTTCAAGGACGAAGTCCGTCAGGCTGGCCGTGAGCTGGGTCTGCCCGAGTATCTGGTCAGCCGCCAGCCCTTCCCCGGCCCCGGTCTGGGCATCCGCATCATCGGCGAAGTGACCCCCGAGAAGGTCGCTATCGTGCAGGACGCCGACGCCATCTGGCGTGAGGAGATCGCCAAGGCCGGCCTCGATAAGGAGATCAGCCAGTATTATGCGGCTCTGACCAATATGCACAGCGTCGGCGTTATGGGCGACGAGCGCACCTACGACTACGCCGTGGCCCTGCGCGCCGTCACTACCACTGACTTCATGACCGCCGAGAGCTACAATATGCCCTGGGACGTGCTGGGTACTGTCACCAGCCGCATCGTCAATGAGGTCAAGCACGTTAACCGCGTGTTCTACGACTGCACCGGTAAGCCGCCGGCCACGATCGAGCTCGAGTAATCTGCAAACCCTGAAAAGCATTGATGCAATGCAATATTTTGAGAGCTGAAAGGCTCTGTGATACTGCTTTGACACGATCGGGCGATTATTCATAAAGAGAGACATGAGAATGCCCTCTGAGAAACGGTAAGTTTTTCAGAGGGCATTTTTGTGTCTTTTATTCTTTACGCCACTTTTTCTTCGGCTCGTACCGGCCGCAGCCGTCGGCAGTCTGAGGCCAGTTGAGCTTCCATTCCAGATACTCTTCCTTGGTAATCTCGCCCTCCCGGAGCTGCTTCTTGCGGAGCTGCCACTCCTTTAAGAACTCATCCAGCAGGCGATAGCGGAAGCTGACTGCCATGTGCTTTTCCGGGAAATCTGGGTCGGTGGTGTCTGTGACCTCGTAGAGCCGGGTGCCGGGATAGTGCTCGTCCAGCTCGAACAGAGTGTACATCACATCCTCTGCGGCGTACAGGGTCGGCTCATAGAGGGAACGGTAGTTCACGTCCAGCACCTCCGCAATCTTGCGGAGCAACTCTTCTTTAGGAGTGCGGGTGTTGCTTTCGTATTGTGCAATGCGGATGTCTGCGCTTTTCTCCTCAAACCCGATGGCAATGCCCAATTCTTTCTGGGTCATACCTCGGAGGTTGCGGGCACGTTTGATGCGGTCACCGACTGCCATGCGATTGCCTCCTGACTTAAACATATTTGTTGAACCCAGTATAGCACAGAAAAACAGGAGGTGCAATAGAAAATAAACAAAAAAGTTTAATATTTTGCCCGAAAATCTCTTGACTTAACGGAATATGTTTAGTATAATGAGGACACAAAAAGATAAGCAAAAATGCTTAGTAAAATTGAATGACCGCCAAACTGACCCAAACCGCCAAGACCTTTCGAAAGGAAGCGAGCGCTCCGCAAGGGGACGGCACAGCACCGCAAAGGGGATATGCCTGCCGGAAGTCAGCGAGGATGAAGCGGCACCGAAACGAAACCGACAAGGAAAGGACAAAAAATGGCAAACAGCATTTTTATCAAAGCAGACGAGCTGGCAAAGGAACTGGACATCTCGCAGGGGCTAGCATATAAGATGATCGCCCAGTGGAACGAGGAACTGAAAGCCAAGGGCTACACGACCGTAGGAGGCCGGGTAAGCAGGAGGTACTATCAGGAGAAGATCTACGGGGCAGGGGAGGAGTGATAGGATGCCAGCCTACAAGGACAGCAAACAGGGCACATGGTACGCTTCCTTCTACTTCGAGAATTGGCAAGGTGTGAAGCAGAAGAAGCTGAAACGGGGGTTTGCCACCAAGAAGGACGCTCTGGCGTGGGAGCGGGAGTTCCTTCTTCAGCAGGCAGCAGACCTGACCATGACATTTGAAGCGTTCGTGGAAATTTATATCACGGACAAGAAAAAGCGACTCCGGGAAAACACCTGGTCTACCAAAGAGCACATCATCCGAACGAAAATCTTACCGTATTTCAAAGAAAAGCGGCTCAGCGAGATCAAGCCACGGGATGTGATCGCATGGCAGAACGAGATGCTGAACTACCGGGACAAAAACGGCAAGGCCTACTCGCCGACCTACCTCAAGACGCTGCATGGACAACTCAGTGCCATTCTGAATCACGCAGTCCGGTTCTACGGGCTGAAATCAAACGCAGCAGCCACAGCCGGGTGCATGGGGTCAGAAAAGCACAAGGAAATGCTTTTCTGGACAAAGGAAGAGTACCTCAAATTCGCAGAGGTCATGATGGACAAGCCGCAATCCTATTACGCTTTTGAGGTCCTCTACTGGTGTGGCATCCGGGAGGGCGAGCTGCTGGCTCTGACTCCGGCAGACTTCGACTTGGACAAGGGGCTGCTCTCCATCACCAAATCCTATCAAAGGCTGAAAGGCCGGGATGTGATCACCGACCCGAAAACGCCCAAGAGCGTCCGTGTCATCCAGATGCCGCAGTTTCTGACGGACGAGATCAGAGACTATCTGAAATCCCTCTACAAAGTTCAGCCAGACCAGCGGATCTTTGAGGTGACCAAGAGCTACCTGCACCACGAGATGGACAGGGGAGCCAAGGAAGCCGGGGTGAAGCGGATACGAATCCACGACCTGCGGCACTCCCATGTATCGCTGCTGATCGAAATGGGCTTCTCGGCTCTGGCAATCGCAGACCGGGTAGGGCATGAGAGCGTGGACATCACCTATAAGTACGCCCACCTCTTCCCCTCGAAGCAGCAGGAGATGGCGCAGAAGCTGGACATGGAGCGAAAGGAGGGATGAAAATGGAACGAGTGCTCGACCAGCAAGGCCGCTGGCGGAACAAGGTGGTAGCCTTCCGAATGTCCCCGGAAGAGGACGAGGTTCTGGAAGCCAAAGTAAAGCTCTCCGGGCTGACCAAGCAGGAGTATATCATCCGCCGCCTGACTGACCGGGAAATCACGGTGGTGGGAAATCCAAGGGTTTATAAAGCCTTGCGAGGTCAGATGGAACTGATCTATCAGGAATTGCAGCGACTGACAGTGGATGAAAAGGTCCCGCCGGACTTGTTGGAGACCCTGCAAATGGTGGCTCTGACGTTGAATGGGCTCAAGGAGGAATGTGAATGACAGACAAAAGAAAAACGACCGTACCGGGTGCATCTGTTGGCGCAGATGCGGTACAGTCGTCTCACAAAACTAGCACCAATATTATAACAAATTCGGACAAGCAAATCAATCTGCAAGCCGCGAAAAAGTCAAACAATTTCGGGCTGAACACGGTATCAATGACCGAGCTGTACGACACAGTGTATCCACCTCGGAAACCCATCGTGAACGACTTGCTGTACAGTGGCACCTACCTCTTCGTAGGTGCGCCCAAGGTGGGCAAGTCCTTCTTCATGGGGCAGCTCGCCTACCATGTGGCGATGGGGCTTCCGCTGTGGGAGTACGAGGTGCATCAAGGCACCGTCCTCTACCTGGCATTGGAGGACGATTACGCCCGGCTGCAGCGGCGGCTCTCCCGGATGTTCGGGGTAGAGGAGACCAGCAATCTCTACTTCGCAACGCAAGCTAAGTCCGTGAGCGAGGGACTTGACCAGCAGTTGGAAGGATTCATCCGGGAGCACCCGGATGTACGGCTCATCATCATCGACACCCTGCAGAAGGTGCGGGAGATCGGCGGTGACCGATACAGCTACGCCAGCGACTACGAGATTGTGACCAAACTGAAAAGCTTCAGCGACAGGTACGGCATCTGTCTGCTGGTGGTTCATCACACCCGGAAGATGGAAGCCGAGGACAGCTTTGATATGATCTCCGGCACCAACGGTCTGTTGGGTGCAGCGGATGGCGCGTTCATCATGCAGAAGAAGCGGCGCACGGACAATACCGCTCTGCTGGACATCGTGGGGCGTGATCAGCCGGATCAGGAGCTGACGTTGGAGTTCAACCGGGAACGCTGCGTGTGGGAGTTCCAAGGAGCCGAAACGGAACTCTGGAAGCTACCGCCCGACCCGCTTCTGGAAGCGGTGGCAAAGGTGCTCACCCCGGAACAGCCGGAGTGGAGTGGTACGCCCACGGAGCTGCTGGAACGTCTGTCTGGTGTGAGCATACAGGCAAACATCCTGACCCGGAAGCTGAACGTGAGTGCCGACAGGCTCTACAACGATTATGGAATTCGGTACGAAAGCAAGCGCACCCATGAGGGCAGAGTGGTCAAATTAACGCTGGAAAATTCTGGGACGTGACGATTCGTGACGGTTGTGACGGTATTTTTGCTACTATGTAAAATACCGTCACAATCGACACAACCGACACGGGATGGTGATAACGATGAAAAATGTGCAGATTTCGCAGGAACTTTTCGTCGCCTTGCTGCATTATCATTTGAGCGGCGAAAATGAGTACGAAGAGGTTATTGAGCAGGGTCTGGAGCAAAAATTGGATGCGATGCTGCGGCATGAGCTGTATGCCCAGTACAAGACAGCACCCACCGAGGAACAGCGGGAGCAGGCTCGGCAGGAGTATCTGGACAGACGAGGCGTGCCAGAAAGCTTCCGCTGGTGAGTCCCTCTATTGGCAAAGTACAGGAGCGTGTCACGCTCCTGTGAATGCAATCACGCAGGAAGGTGGTGTTGGACCGGGCAGCGGCGAGGTACAGCGAAACCCCGTCCGCAGACGGAAGCCCCCGGCAGGGCGCAAAGGCATCTTTTGATGGACGGAACGTCTGTCAAAAGTGCTTTTGCGTTACTTTCGACGAAAGTAACAAAGCCTTTGCCGTGTCCGGCACCAGTTACTTCCACAGAGAAAGGACGTGCGATTGAAAAGAACCATTTCCGCAATGCGGGGTCCCGGCTCCCTCAACCATAACCGGAGAAGTTTCACCGCTGAAAATGTAGACCCGAAGCGCAGCAGTCTGAATGTCGTGTACCGTGATGAGCCGATTCAAAAGGTATACCACGAACTGTTCGATGATGCAGTAGGTCGCTACAACGCCAAGCAGAAGCGCAAAGACCGATGTATTTCCGACTACTACGAGCATCTGCGGACAGGCAAGCAGGAAAAGACGTTCCATGAACTGATCGTCCAGATTGGAAACAAGGATGACATGGGTGTCCTGACCGAGAATGGCACATTGGCAAAAGAGCTGCTGGACGAGTATATGCAGGGCTTCCAAGAACGGAATCCGACCTTGCGGGTATTCGGGGCATTTCTCCACATGGATGAGGCCACGCCGCACCTGCATATTGACTTTGTACCCTATGTGTCCGGCTGGAAAGGCAAAGGTCTGGATACCAAGGTTTCCCTGAAGCAGGCGTTGAAGGCACTGGGGTTTGCAGGCGGTTCCAAACGGGAATCCGAGCTGAACCAGTGGATCAACGCCGAGAAGGAGCAGCTTGCTGCCGTGATGGAGAGGCACGGCATCGAGTGGGAGCAGAAAGGCACCCACGAGGAGCACCTGTCTGTACTGGACTTCAAAAAGCAGGAGCGCAGTAAAGAAGTGGCGGCTCTGGAAGCTGCCAAGCAGGAGTGCCAGACCGACCTGACCGAGATGCAGGAACAGCTGGAAACAGCGCAGACAGCCGTAGAAGCCGCTGAACAGCGGGTACAGAAAGCAGAGCTGACCTACCAGAAGCAGAGCCAGAAGCTGAACAAGCTGGCTCCTATTATGGAAGGTTTGGAAAACCTGTCAGCGCAGTACTCCCAGCGGCCAGAAGAATGGGTGCCAGAAGCAGCCACGTTTGAGACCGCCAAGAGTTACCGGGAGAAAAAGGCCATACCGCTGATCCAGAAGCTGGTGAAGGTACTCTTTGCCCTCCATCGGAAGTACTGGGAGGTCAAGGATGAGAGGGATAAGTATCTGCACTTCTATCAGGATGAGAAGAAAGCTACCCATCATCTAAGCCAGCGGCTGAAAGAGGTGGAGGCTGAAAACTCTCAGCTCTATGCGATGAAATGTGATTTCAGACGAGTATGGAACTATTTCGGTGCCGAAAAGATGCAGCAGGTCATTGGGCTTATGAGTGGACAGGAGCAGACCGCGGATAGAAGCCAGAAGAAGAACAGACAGAACAGCGTAGAACTGTAAGTATAGCGGCCCTTACTACCAGCACATTGATAGTAAGGGCTGCTAAATATTAAAATATTAACAGAAAGGAACAAAGAAATGCGAAATAGAAAGACAAAAACTGTAAAGAATTTATATAAAATCTCACAATATTATGAGATAATCTTGATTTTTGCAATTGTACTCGATATACTAATAATTAAGAATGGGATGAAAACGAGGGGTACAATGCAGATTTCATATGATAAGCTATGGAAATTGCTAATAGACAAGAAAATGAGTAAGACAGAATTAAAAGATTTAGCAGGCATTAGCTTTAATATTATTGCGAAACTGGGAAAATGCGAAGCGGTGTCAATGGAGAGTATGTACAAGATTTGTACCGCATTGGATTGTAATATAGGTGATATTATGGAATTTTTGAAACCGGGGGTGATTTAATGAATGGGAAAATTCCTCATATTGTGCAATATCAAGGTTCAAAAAGAGTATTGGCACCTCAAATACTGCAATATATGCCGGAGCGATTTAACAGATTGATAGAACCATTTTCTGGAATGGCGGCAATTAGCATTGCGACAGCATACGAAAATAGGACGAATAGCTTTTTGGTAAATGATCTTAATAAGCCATTGGTAGACATGCTTCAAGAGGCCATTGAAAAGCCTGAGCAGTTGATCATAAATTACTCAAAAGTGTGGGAAGAACAATTTTCCTACGGAGAAAATCATATCCAACATTTTTATGATGTACGAGAGCGTTTCAATAATGGGGAGAAAACATCCGCCAATATGCTATATTTGCTGGCTCGCTGTGTTAAAGGAGCGGTCAGATATGGGAAAAATGGAAATTTCAATCAGTCCCCTGATAAGCGGCGACATGGAACAAACCCTAATACTTTGGCACAGAATGTCTACAAGGTATCGCGACTTTTAAAAGGAAAGACGGAGTTTGTATCAAAAGACTACCATGAAATTTTAGAGATGGCCCAACCTGGCGATTTAGTTTATATGGATCCGCCGTATCAAGGTGTTACAAATGTTCGGGATAATCGTTATTTTTCAGGTGTTCCCTTTGATGAGTTCGCAGAATCTTTGAAAATCCTTAATAAAAAAGGTGTTGACTATCTTATCAGTTATGATGGTGAATGTGGAGGAAAAGAATATGGAGAAGACTTGCCGGAAGACTTGAAATGTAAAAAAGTTATGCTGAATGCGGGGCTTTCAAGCCAAGCACTTTTGCTGGGAAAGAAACAAACAACATTTGAAGCTTTGTATATAAGTGAAGCATTGATTCAAGAAATTGATAAAGAACCTGAACAATTATCCTTTATGGAGGCAATCGGATGACAGAATACCCCAAAGAATTCTTGGAGCTATTGGAGAGTGTGACAGCCAAGAGACCTAGAACGGTAATTCAGCATATATTAAAAAATGGATATATTACGTCTGAGGAATTAAAGGATGTTTATGGGTATAATCATCCGCCGCGTGCAGTAAGAGATGTTCGCGAGTATGGAATACCGCTTGTGACATATAGAGTCCAAGGGTCGGATGGCAGAAAGATTGCAGCATATAAATTTGGCGACCCTCACGAAGTACAAAATGCATTATCGAAAACAGCGGGACGAACGGTTTTATCAAAAGCATTAAAACAGGCCCTTATTGAAAAATATGGAGCTAGATGCTTTATCTATCTTGAAGAGATGGATGAGTCAAAACTGCAAGTAGATCACAGAGTACCGTATGAGATTGGCGGAGAACATGATGAAAAAGACATAGATTATTTTATGTTGCTTAGCCCATCGGCAAACCGTGCAAAATCGTGGACATGTGAGCATTGTGAAAACTGGGAAACGAAAAATCCGAGCTTTTGTATGAGATGCTATTGGGCGCATCCTGAAGATTATGACCATGTTGCCGGAAAGCCTGAAAAATTGGTGTCAATTGTGTTCACGGGCGATGAAGTCGATGACTATAATAAGTTGATTGCATTATCTGGCGAAGATACTGCGCAGGCAGTAATAAAAAGGATTTTGCATGAGCACCTGAAGTGAATGAAGGAAAGGAGAAGCAGAAATGAGAAAAGCATTGGTTGTAGGCATTGATCAATATACGGGTTGTCCATTACATGGATGCTGCAATGATGCAGAAGCTATTGCGAATATCCTTAGGAAAAATGGCGACGGCTCTCCTAATTTTGGCGTAAGGATAGAAAAGAATGTTTCTAGTAAGGCAGAACTTCGCGGGATGATTGAAGAATGCTTTGCAGGTGACTCAGATATTTCACTTTTTTATTATTCAGGACATGGGTACATAGATTCTGTTGGTGGCTATTTGGCAACGCCTGATTATACACAGCATGATTATGGGGTGTCTTTACATGATATTTTGACAATTGCCAATAACTCGAAAGCAAAAGAGAAAATTATAATTTTGGATAGTTGCTATTCCGGTTTTATGGGAAGTGTGAACACAGCAGGACAACAGACAGCAGTAATTAATGAGGGTGTAACAATATTAACGGCAAGTCGGTCGGATGAAACTTCTATGGAAATTGATGGACATGGAGTGTTTACCTCTTTGTTGATTGAAGCTCTATCTGGAAGTGCTGCTGATGTGACAGGCCATGTTACCCCAGGCGGTGTATACGCTTATATTGATAAAGCATTAGGTCCTTGGGAGCAACGCCCGGTTTTTAAGACGAATGTTACACGTTTTACATCGCTGCGTGATGTTACACCTCAAGTGGAGTTGTCTGTTATCAGAAAGCTGTGCGACTATTTCTCTAGCGAAAGTGAAAAGCTGAACATTGACCCGTCTTATGAACCTACAAATTCTCCATCTGTCACACATGAGGTTGTAGAACCTTATGCAGTTGAAGAGCATACCAAAATTTTTTCAGATTTGCAGAAGTTGGAGGGAATAGGCCTAGTCGTACCAGTAGGCGAAGAGCACATGTATTATGCTGCAATGAAGTCAAAAGCGTGTGCCTTAACAGCTATCGGAAAGCAATATTGGAGATTGGTGAAATCTGGGCGCATTTGAGCAAAAGAAAGGGTGTGGACTATGGCAAAAAAGAGAGCATTTATTAGTTTTGACTATGATAATGACGTGGATTTGAAGGCTTTGCTGGTAGGGCAGGCTAGAAATCCAGATTCACCTTTTGAAATTGTGGATATGTCCATAAAAGAAACGATTGAAAGCAACTGGAAGGAAAACGCCAGACGAAGAATAAAAGGTTGTGATGTCGTAATTGTAATATGTGGAAAATACACGAACTTTGCGACGGGCGTTAGCGCAGAAGTGAAAATTGCTCAAGAGGAAAACGTTCCATATTTTTTACTGTGGGGTAGATCGAGTGGTACATGTGCTAGACCAGTAGCAGCAAGATACACGGATAAAATTTATACTTGGACGTGGGCAAACTTGAAAATGCTAATTGGAGGTGCAAGATAGTGAAAATTTTTATTTCACATAAGCAGGAAGACTCAGATACAGCAAATAGACTTGCAGGGGAATTAAGATTGTTGGGTATACCCTATTATCTCGATATTCTTGATTCTACGGTAACGACAAGCGGCAGAGCATTAACGGAGCATATAAAGAGAAACTTGAATGATTGCACAGATATTATTGTTATAATGTCGGAGGCAACACGACTTTCGCAATGGGTTCCATTTGAAGTGGGAATGTCAGCACAAAATGATATGCCAACAGCAACGTTTCTTAAGAGCAGCGTGTCGTTACCAGAATTTTTGGAGTATTGGCCTAGATTAAAATACACAAGTGATATCGCTACATATGTTAGCGCTAGAAGAGAAGTTCAAAATGAATATGCGAAAAAGTCGATTTATGAGATGGCACAAACGACAAAGTCGCAAACAGAACGTTTCTATGATGTGTTGAAGCGAAGATTGTAATTCAAAGACATAATTTGCGTGATACTATCCTGATACTAAAAATCAGCAAGCCACATCTAGCACAGCAATCTCATGGAAAAGTGAGCATCCAAGAATAGGATCACTAAACAAATTTGCTTAGTGATAATCTGAACTTACCGAGCTCGAGTAATAAAATTTTGCCTTCCGACTTTTTGAATCCATCAAAAATAGAACGTAACAACGTACAAAAAACAGCCTTGCTTTCGAGATTTTTCGCTTGAAGGCGGGGCTTTTTCGCGTCCAAAGCAACAGAAAAAATAACACCCGAGGAAGAATCAAACCAGTATCACGGTTTCTTCTTCCCTGGGAAAGCCAGAGCTTCCAGCCGGCCCGCGACTTATGAAATCCTCTTGACAAAGTGGGAATGGGCAGTATAATAAAAATGAACATTGTTCATATTGAGGGTGACTACATGAATACGATCGTGACCTCCAAGGAAGAGATCTTAAAAAACAGCCGTGAGCTTATCCGGGAAAAGGGCTGGGCGGCAGTCAGCATCCGTTCTGTCGCCTCGGCATGCGGGGTCTCGGTCGGCTCGATCTACAACTATTATGACTCCAAGGCTGAGCTTATCAGCGCCACGGTCGAGAGCGTCTGGTGCGAAATTTTCCACCGCCCGCAGGACGAGGCCGTATTTCAGGACGTGCAGACCTGTGTCAAATGGATGTACGAGCGCATGGCCTACGGCTATGAGCAGTATCCCGGATTCTTCACACTGCACTCTCTCGGCTTTATGCAGGAGGACAAGGCCGATGGCAAACGGCACATGCAGCAAGTCTGGAACCATATCTTAAACGGTCTGTGTACGGTGCTGCAACAGGATAGCAAGATCCGTCCGGACGCTTTTAACGAGCAATTCACCGTTGAAAAATTTGTCGATGTTCTGTTTTCGCTTATGCTGTCTGCCTTGCTGCGGCAGGACTACGACCCCGCCGCTGTGCTGGAGATCGTGCGCAGAACCTTATATTGACCGCATTTTCTTCCCACACTGCTGTGGGAATTTTATAACGTCCATATTGAACACTGTTTACTCAAAGGAGACGCTCATAGGAAAGTCCATCGCAATATCCTGCTGCGGCTCGCCTGCCTTGTGTGGAGCACTGCCAGCTTCAACATCCTGCGCCTTGGAGGCAGCTATGCCAGGCAAGCCCCTGACGACCATAAAAACTAAGACGACCCTGACAAAAATGCAGTGTTACAATAAATTTGATGTATCGACAAGGAGCAATCAACTATGCAAGCAATCGTAGAAACTGTTTTTGATGCGGTGTATCTGGTATCCGTCATCACCATCGGTATCCTGATGATCCGCGGCTGCAAGGGCAGCCACCAGTTCAAGCTGTTCGGTCTGATGGCTGTCGTTCTGGGCGCCGGCGACTCGTTCCATCTGATTCCCCGTGCTCTGGCTCTATGCACCACGGGTCTTGAAAACTTTACCGTTCCCCTGGGTCTGGGTAAGTGGATCACCTCTGTGACAATGACAGTCTTTTATGTGCTGCTGTACTATGTCTGGCGTGAGCGCTACCGGGTCAAGGGCAGCAATGGCCTGACTGCCGCCGTCTACGGTCTGGCTGCTGTGCGTGTTATCCTGTGCATGATGCCGCAGAACCAGTGGCTGAGCGACGGATCCCCGCTGTCCTGGGGCATTTACCGTAATATTCCTTTTGCACTGATGGGCCTGCTAATCATCGTGCTGTTCTACCGCAGCGCCAAGGAGCATAACGACTCGGCTTTCCGCTGGATGTGGCTGACCATCGTGCTGAGCTTCGGTTTCTACATTCCCGTTGTTCTTTGGGCCAATGCCATCCCCATGATCGGGATGCTGATGATCCCTAAGACCTGCGCCTATGTGTGGACTGTTCTCATCGGCTATTCTGCCATGAAGAAGGAATGTAAGTGATTTGTACACAGTATCGATAAAAAGCAGGGCTGTCACTTATAGCAATTCAACTTTTTAATGCAACAGCAACAACGTTGAATTGCATATCGCAAATATGCTGTTTGAATGTTGCGCTAATTTCTTGACTTGCG
>OGET01000035.1_pt1 | contig 95814 bp, 85 predicted proteins | sample 1570771 | NCBI WGS metagenome assembly OGET01 (sample SAMEA2582032, study PRJEB24529) | metagenome | biome: Human gut stool | place: China | collected 2011 | reverse complement strand
CCGGTTATCCTGATTTTATCAGGGATTGCATTTAAAGCGATCCAAGATTATGAAGCATAGTTAAAGAAAAGAATTAACCCTGTTTTTAAAAGCGCAGACATCGGGCTTAGTCAAAAAACAGATTTCTGGAGATAGGTTTAACAAAAGCTAAAAGAATAATAAGATAATTACAATTAATACCGCCGATATAGGATATAATAAATCCTTCAAGCGAGTTCTCTTTTACCTGGATACATAAGTGATTTCTGAATCTTCTTAAGCAAAGAAATGTGATGGAAAGGACCTGCAGGACACATTGCAGGCAAACCGGAAAAGGTGCGTTGGTATGGCGGCAGAAAGAAAGACCAAGAGTTCCACATTATGAACTCTTGGTCTTTCTTTTTTCGGGACTTATTCTTTTTTTACAGCCCATTTTGCTTATATTTAAATTAAGTAAATAGTTATTTAAATATATTTTTCTTTAGATAATCAACAGATCTTTCTACTGAGCTATGAGGATCATCCCAATATATTGAATCGTTTATTTCTAAATCGATAATACCTGTATAGTTATGCTTTTCAAGAATTTTGATGTATTCTTTTAGTGGATAATTACCATCCCCTAGAATATAATGTCCGGAAGGATCGCCATCTGCAAAATGGATAAACTGTATAGTATCTTCACCAAGAACCTTGTAATAATCTTCAAGATTCTCATGCGCTACTTCCATAGCGACCAAATCAACACAAGTCTTTAATGCTGGACTATTGACTTCTTCCAACATAGCTTTCATTTGTGGCAAGTTGACCAACAAATTACTCTCATATGGTTGAAGTTGTTCAAGTAAGATTGTAACTCCACGTTTATGCGCCATTTCACATATTTTACTAATTGTTTCAACTGCACGCTTCCAACTATCTTCTCGAGGAATATCGAGAGGACCACAACCAGAATTCATAAATAACCTAGTTGTTCCTAAAGTAAGTGCATCATCAATAGCCATATCAAAGTAATCAATTGTTCGATCGCGAATAGGTTGTTCAGGAGCACTCAAGCTGTAGGGATATGCTAAAGTTTCTGGCGTATACATTACAAATTTAAGTCCTAAATCTTCAGCTCTTTTTCTGATCTCACGAAGTTTTCGTTCGGCGGCAGATGAAGTGAGATAATCTAATCTGCAATAATGTGGCGATGCTCCCCATAAGTCGAGATTTTTAACTCCACAACGATGCATGGAATTAAGATAATAATCGAGTGTATAATGAAAATATTGTACACTCATAACAGCTACTTGATCCATTGTGATATTTGACATAATAACACCTCCATAATTTTTTTTGATATATAAGTAGTTAAAATAAGATACACTATAACGATAGAATATCACAACTTATATAAATGTCAATGGTCATATTTCATTATTTAGTACATATTAAAATAAAAATTTGTTTAGAGAATATAAAACTAAAAACAAAGGATGTACGTAACGATAATGTATACTTCTCTTTATGTTAGAGTGATAACATTGGGTTTTGTTGTGTTGAACAAATATCTTTTTTGTTTAATATTGTTTTGGAACGACGATGCATGATGAAAGTAAAAATACACAGAATGAAAATAGACGTTCCAAGTGAAAGTAGTAGGTTTCCATTTGTAATACCAATAATTAAATATCCGATTAAACTACATCCAGCGACTGTTAGAGAGTAAATCATCTGTGTTGAAACATGGGTAAGGTGGTTTACACCAGCACCCGCACTAGAGAGAATAGTTGTATCAGATATTGGAGAACAATGATCTCCAAAAACACTTCCAGCTAACGTTGCAGCAAGAGAAGAGAGTAGCAATTCAGGACAAATTGATTGAGCAACAGGGATTATAATAGGAATTAAAATACCAAAAGTTCCCCATGAAGTTCCGGTGGAAAAACTTAAGAATGCAGCAAGTATAAATACAAGTGCAGGAAGCAAAGCACCTGGAAGTCCGGTAGTTTCTATAAAAGTTTTTACAAAAACAGGTGTACTAAGTAAATCGCGACATACACCACCGATTGTCCATGCTAGCATAAGTATACAACCGGAAGTAATCATTTGTTGCATGCCTTTTGTAAAGTTATCCATGAATTCTTTAAATGTCATGATTTTTCTCGGTATATACATAAAAAGTGCAGTAATAATTCCAGCAAAACTTCCCAAAACAAGGGCTTGAGCTGCGACACAGTTTCCTAGAGCAGCGGTGATAGTGTGAAGTGAAGGATATTGCTCCAGTAGCCACCATTGTAAAGCATGCCAATGCTTACTGAAAATCATTGCCATTTTCCAGTGATAGATGGTGAAATGGTAAGAGGTGGTGCTCAAGAAATATATTTCTGTGAATTTGATGGGTCGGCACATCGTACAATTAACGTGATTATCCAAGAAGAAAAATAAAATATATACCGCTCATATTCTATTGACTGAAGTCAGAGATTTGGGCGGTTTTTTTATGCAAATGAAGATACTGTTCTTCAGTGTTTATACGATTGTGATAATTGACATAAATATGCCTCAATGATATAATTTGAAATAGACAAGTGGCAAAAAAAACAAACAAAAATAGCAGTAAAATAAAACATCATATATAATTCGAAAGCTAATACAAGTGAAATGGAGGCGACAATCATGCCTGATTTGAAAGAAAAAAATAGGATAATCTTGAAGAATTCAAAGATGCATGAATTGTGGGATTTAGGAGCACCGACAATACTGGAACAGGCTCTACAAACCATTGTAGCTTATGTAGACACTGCAATGGTTGGTCAGATTGGTGCGATTGCAAGTGCTGCTGTCGGTCTGACAACCACTGTAAATTGGTTGTTAAATGGAATTTTGTTTGCTGTTAGTATGGGAATGCTTTCGTTTATTGCCCAATATACTGGACAGGGAGATTTGGAAGCTGCTCATCATACTTCAGCACAGGCAATTTGGATTATTTTTGTTCTTGGCGTGATTGAAACAGTGATTGCTTTAGCAATTAGTCCGGTGTTGCCAATGTGGATGGGCGCTAGTCAGGAAATATGGAGAGATGCAAGTGAGTATTTTTTTATAGTAAGCTGTCCGTTGATATTGAGAGGAAGCCTGATTATATTTGGAAATGTATTAAGGGCAAACAAGGATTCGAAAACACCTCTTTATATAAATATTGGTGTGAATTTTTTGAATATTATATTAAATCAGCTTTTAATTAGCTCTCATACTACGATTTCAGTATTTGGAATGTTGCTCAGTATTCCGGGAGCTGGATTGGGAGTAAGAGGTGCCGCTATAGCGACTGCAATTAGTCAAGGGATAGGTGGAGTTACTATTTTTTGGGTTGCAATGCAAAATCCATTGGTGACACTAAAAGGAATGAAGGTGAAACCGGAAGGAAAATTGTTAAAAAATTGTTTTAATGTTTCCTTGCCTTTAATTGGAGAGAGAATTGTTATGGGATGTGGTTATGTTGTATTTTCAGCATTAGTAGCGGGACTTGGAACACTAAGTGTAGCAGCTCATTCGATTGCACTTACAATTGAACAGGCTTTTTATGTGCCAGGATATGGTATTCAAACTGCAGTCAGTACACTTGCTGGAAATGCTGTGGGAAAAAAAGACGAATTAGAATTAGAATCGGTTGTACGTTCAGGACTTATTGTGGCTGTTTCTATTATGACAGCAATGGCCATAGGTCTTTTTTGCGGAGCAGAAGTGATTATACGTTTCTTTACGAAGGATGAGCAGGTTATTGTGCTTGGAGTGTCATTACTGAGAATTGTAGCGATTAGTGAGCCTATGTATGCAGCGTTAATTATATATGAGGGTATATTTCATGGTATTGGAGATACAAAAATGCCATTTATATTTGCAATATTAACAATGTGGGGGATAAGGATAGGCCTGACATGGATTTATATTGGTATGTTTGGACGTGATTTAAAAATGGTGTGGTTTTTCATGATTATGGATAATATTAGTCGCTGTATATTGCTTTGGGGCTTGTACCGGAGAAGAAAAAGAAGCTTGCTATTATCGGATGAATATTAAAAACACATAATCGTTTGAGTTTGGTATATGTTTTGGTTGGAAAACGAAGAAAAAGATGATAGAATTAGCTTACATTTGAAAGTGGTCTGTAAACAATGGTAAGGAGAATAAGAATATGGAATATCGTATACCACCGGGAACTGAGGCTGTGGAAAAATTGGAAGATTTTATTGTAGTAAATCGATTGGCTCCGAATACAAGAATTCCATCAGAGAGAGATTTGTGTGAAATGTGGGGAGTAAGCAGAACGACACTGAGACAGGCGGTAGATACACTTGTTGGTCGTGGGGTGTTATATAGAATTAACGGAGCGGGAGTTTATGTGTCTGTAGGAAAGAAGAATCGAAACATGGTTGGAGTAGATTCAATGGTAGGAGAACTTCGACAGCAGGGATCTATTTTGACAAAAAAGATTATTTCTGTAAGAAAAGTTGAAGCAACTAAACAGATTTCTAAGAAACTTCATGTTCTGCTCGGACAAGAGGTTTATGAGTATATTCTTCTTAGAAAAATAGATGGTGTTCCATGTTTTTTGGAAACAACATATCTTGATTGTGAACGATATCCAGATTTTGAAAAGTATTATACTGATAAAACTAGCATGGGTCGAATTTTGAAAAATGTATATCATAGAAAGCAGATTTCGGGCGAGGAGCATATTAGTGTTACATATGCCAGTGAACAAGAAGCAGCGTTGTTGGAGATAATACCGGATTCTCCTTTGTTTTTTACATCTGGAGTTGTGAAAGATGAAGAAGGAGTGATAATTATGTATTATAAACAATTAATTAGAGGAGATAAATTCAAGCTTGTTAGCAGAATAGAGAGTGAATAATGAGAAAAGCAGGGCAGATTTATGGATAATAAATTGAACTATACCGAAGAAAATGAAGAGCGTGAAGACGGAAAATTAAGTTATCGTACACCAATTTATCTTCAATTGAGAGAAATTATTAGAAATCGAATAGAAGAGGGAGAGTACCTTCCAGGAACAGCAATTCCGTCTGAAAATAAATTAGCAGAAACTTATGGTATTAATAGGTTGACTGTTCGCAACGCAGTAGATACATTAGTTAATGAAGGAATTTTGAGACGTGTTCAGGGAAAAGGTGTTTTTGTTGTTGGTGATAAATACGAAGAAAACCTGGATGAACATGGTGGGTTTGTTAATGTAATGTCTTCAGGAACAAAAAGAGTTTCGATAAAGGAGCAGGCAAAAATATATAGACCAGCAGGAAATAAGTATGCAAATTATTTTAATATTGAGCCAGATGATTTAATCTTTTGTGTACGACATCAAATAACTTTGGATAGTGAGCCATTGGCAATTGAAGATATATATGTACCAAAAGATGTTTTGCCGAAGTTAGAAGTAGTGAACTCATCAGTTTTTACAATAAAAGATATTTTTGCATTTTATGGAATAGAAATTTCCAGTATGCAGCAAACAATGGAGATTATAGATGGAACGAGTAAGATAAAGAAATTATTAGATATTCCAAATGGAGTAGCATTAATTATGTTGAGTTGTGATTACTGGGACAATAATGGTAGAGCGATTGCGTATAGCCGCTCTTTTATCAGAAGTGACAGGACTTCATTTACAATTCAGCTTCATGAATAAAATAATAGATTTAAAAAGTACAGCAGAAGAGTTATTAAAAACTCATACAGCTGTACTTTTTGTTTGATGAAAGAATTATCACATAGTCTTTATAAAGTCTAATCTACAAAGATTAGTCTGATAAACAATGCATTAAGTTTACAGTAGCAGGATAAAGAGAATCATAAATATTCTGATATTTTTTATATGCTTCATGGTTTTCTTTATTAGGATGATAGGTTTTTCCAGGTTTAATGAAATCTGTAAGTTTGTTGAAAGATTCAAAGCCTGAATATTTGATTCCCGATGCAGCCATTAGAGCATCGCCAAAACTCGCACCTACAGTAATGGCAGGGGTACTGATTTCTTTACCAGTAACATCTGCAACAATTTGCATCCATAAGTCATTTTTAACACCACCACCTACGGCAAAAATCTGGTCTATAGGAACATCGTGCTCAAGCATGATCTTTAATTGCTGATTTACTGAGTATGCAACAGATTCCAAAGCACTTCGGTACATATGCTGACGCGTGTGAGCAAGCGTTAATCCAAATAGAATTCCCCTTGCAAGAGGATCATTTATTGGAGTTCTTTCACCAGCAAAATAAGGGAGTGTAATAAGGTCATCGCTTCCAACAGGAATTTTATCCAAATCTTGCATCATGGTGATGTAAGCATCAGGACCACCATTTTGCTCTAGCTCGAGTGCATCTGGGAAAATTGTATTTCTATACCATTTAGTAAGAGAGCCTGCAGCATTAGTGCCGGCAGATATGTCACAAAGTCCTGGTACAATAAATTCTTCACGCCATAAGCGTTCATCATCAACCAATTCTTTTGTCCCGAGAATCATATAAATGGAAGAACCGAATTGAATCATCATTTTATCAGGGGCAACAACGCCAGTGCTGATTGCTTCTGCGCCGGAGTCATCTGTTCCTACAATGACTGGAGTACCAACTGCAAGACCCGTTTCCGTTGAAGCGGTTTCAGTTACATAACCTGCGATATCATTTGCTTCCTTCACTTCTGCTAGCTGATCAGGGCGGCAAATTGGTAGGCAAGTTTCAGGATTTGGTGTTCCATTATTAAAATAAAGTGGATTAAAACTTGCAAGTCCTAAAAAACGATCGACTACATAATTACCAGTAAGTTTTGCTGCTATAAAACTAGAGCCTGTTAGAAACTTGTGGGTTTTTGCATATATATCTGGCTCTTTATTTTTTATCCAAAGAATCTTAGGCATTACATCACTGGAGCATAATGGACGTCCGTACCACTGTCGGATCTGTTCTTCCCCATACATTTCTGTGAGTTGTTCTATCTCATCGGTTGCACGTGCATCAATACCATATAGGATAGCTTTGCGTAGAGGTCGACACTGATCGTCGACAGGTAGGCAGTCGGCATCAAGTGCACTTGTTCCGATTGCTTTAATGTCAGATGGTGAAACTTTGGATTTTTCAATCAGTGCATTGCTTATAATACATAAATCCCCCCACCAATCTTTGTCGGCATCATGTTCATAGTGACCTGGGGCAGGATTTGTCATTGCATGTTCAGTTGTATGTTCTGCTATAATTTCTCCGTGAGAATTGATTAATACACCTTTACTAGAGTTTGTTCCAGTATCAATCCCCATAAAATAAGACTCTTTCATAAATATTTCCATTCCTTTCTTAAAGAGAATATAAACTGTTTAGATAAGAGAGATATTTTTTTATTTATTCATAGCTATATACGATTCGTCCGTTGAGAAAAGTTACTTCTACTTTGCGAGAACGAATTTCTTCAATAGCTGTTTCAAATAGATTTCCGTCGAATACGACAATATCAGCTTTTTTTCCTTTTTCCAGTGTGCCGAGCTCTTTCTCTTGATATAGATTATAAGCACCGCCAGCACTCCATGCAGTTAGCAACTCAGGAATAGTCAGCATATTTTGTTTGTTAAATGGCTCTCCACCTTCAGGGAAGTATCCTCCGACTGCATGATAAATAGATTCTGGGATATCATCAATAAGAAGTGGTAGATCAGTTCCGCAACTTAATAACACATTGCTGTCAGCCATTTTACGTCTGTTCCAATAATACTGTCCGCGATCCATACCAATCTTTTCTTCAATCATGGCAAGTTTGTCTTTTCGATTTGCGATAGATTGAATTTGAGGGTATATTTCAGCAATTACGCCTAATTTTCCCATACGCTCCAAGTCTGTTGGATCACTGAATTCAAGATCGGTAATACTGTGACGATTTATAAGTTTTCCATTTTCATCTTTTTGGCAAGAGTCATAAATATCTAATACTTTTGAAATAGCAGCATCTCCTTGAGCATGTAATGAGAAACGAAATCCTTCGGTATCAGCTTTAAAGGTATCGTTTGCTAAAAGATCCCAATCAATGTCTTGTGCACAGGTCGTATCTGCGCAGGAATAAGGTTTTTTCAAATCACCGCAAAGTTCGCTTATAGAACCGTCGGTCATTTGGTTATATCCAGAAAAACGAACAAACTCTCCTTTAAATTTTTCACGCATTTCCTTGCCATATGAGAGATTAAAAGGTTCAGCAACAGGTTGGCTCATGAAGTTTACGCGGATAGTTAAAGCATTTTCGGATTCTAGTTCTGCGAGAATGTCAGTAAATCCGTAGAAATCATCGAATCCCATTTCTTTGATGGAAGTGATTCCTTTACTGTTCATCATTTTAATATGTCTGGTAAAAAGCGAACATAACTCTCCGGATAACAGGTTTCCGGGGTAAACTGATAACGATTTATAGCAACTTGATTCATCCAACAAGTTTCGCAGCCTTTTGCAAACAGAAGAACAGGGCGAGTGGAAAAAGCCTCATCTAACAAATCTGTTCCATCAGGTTGGATTGTATCGGAGTTCCAACCATGTCCCAAAATAGGTTTGTCTGCAGGAATTCCTTTCGCATACTCTTTAATTGAATTCAGTATATCTTCTTGAGAAGTAGCTGCGGATAAGTCAATTCCAACAAATCCTACAGAATAACCTGTGAAAAAGCAATGTACATCGGAGAATCCAGGCGTAATTGTTTTGTTCCCATAATCAAGATATTTTGTGTTTGTTCCTATTAGTTCAGTAGGAGCCAATCCTTTTCCGATAGAAAGTATCCGGTCGTTTTTGATAGCAATATATCCAGAGAAAGGTATTTCCTCTGTGGCTGTAAAAATACAGTTTGATAATAAAATAAGATTTGCGTATTCAGACATATTATTTAAAACTCCTAATGATTAATGATATTTGTAAAGACATAACTTATGTATAGGAAAATAAAGATATTAAGAGTAAAAGTGAGGCGACATCAAATAACAGATGAACCTTAGAAAGGTCAGATATCCAGCAACAAAAAAATCAAAGCTGAATGCTCGTTCCTTATGAATAAAAGTCATCGAAGTGTTCTAACAGATATTGCACACTATTTATTAGAACACTTATAAGTTATCATGGTGCACAAAGCATTGGCAATTGGATGGATAACTAAAAAATAAGTAGCAAAATAAGTGTATCTGATGAAACTGGTATAAATATAAATCAAAAACATACCACTATGTGCATAATGCATAAAAAGAAGAGAAAATAAAGAGGATAAAACATGCAGAATAACATAATTGGTATAGAATTGGAATAACAAACAACATGGTTATGGGATTTTATACATTTTTTATAATTGAATTTTAGACCTCTTGCGAATAGAAAAATGGTGCTTAATTATTATATAATTTTACCAACAAAACACAACAAGGAGGAATAAAATAATGTTAAAAGTTGGAATGTTTACATCGGGATATCAGCGGAATCCGTTGGAGCATTGTTTTATGGATGCTAAAGAGTACGGTTATGATTATATCGAGCTTTGGGGTGGGCGTCCACATGCATATGCACCGGATCTGAAAGCGGGAGATATTAATGAAGTTCGCCGATTAATTGAAAAGTATGAAATGCCGGTGCTTGGTTACACACCGGAGCATAATGCCTATCCTTACAATTATATGATTGGTTCAGAGGCTCAGAGAAGAGATGCTGTTGATTATCTGAAACTGTCTCTTGAAATGGCAAAAGAGATGGGTGCGGAATTTGTACTTACAAGTCCTGCAAACGGCGGATATCTTGCTACATATGATCAGTTGTGGAGCAGATTAGAAAAAAATATTCAAGAGTTGGGAGATTATGCAGCAAAACTAGAAATCAAGCTAGTAGTTGAAGTTTTAACACCGTATGAATCTAATTTCTTTACAAGAGCAAATGATTTGGTGGAGCTATTTAGAAGAGTGGATAATCCATATGTAGTCGGCATGTGTGATATTGTTCCACCATTTGTACAGCATGAAAGTATTATGGCATATTTTGATAAACTCGGAAATAAGATGGATCATATGCATATTATTGATGGAGAAAATGGATCAGACACCCATATGATACCAGGAGAGGGAAATATTCCAATTAAAGAAATGCTATATGAAATGAAACGAATAGGTTATGATAAAACTGCAACACTTGAATTGGTTACAAATTATATTAACGAACCACGTTTTTATGCGAAACGTGCCATTGATAACATGCGTGAGCTAATGGCCGAGGCAGGAATCGTTTAAATGTGAAAGTGAATAAATAAAAAGTAATAGATTATTTAAGGTAAACGCTCAATAGGTTCTTTCCATTGTTAGTTGAATTCACAGCGAAAGTGCTCGTGTAAAAGCACTTTTGCTTTTAATAAATCAAAACTATTTCGTCCGTACATAATTCTCTTAATTACTTTAATTTTGTTGACACTTCCTTCGGCAAGTCCATTATTATACTTTAATTTTATCCCGTTTTTTACCGCATTAATATCAATTCTTATGCCGTTAACATAGGTCTGTAGCTCAGGTATGTTAAAATTTTCTATTTTTTCAAGCCATGTTTCTAATCTTTCGTCGCGCCTTGAATATAGTATTTCATAGAATTCTTTTATTGCAGCATATAATTCAGTAATCACTGGGTACGTTTTAAGAACTTGCTCATATTGTGTTTTGGTAATTGTCTTGACATCACTTAATCCCTTATAGATTAATTGTATCAAAGATCTTCTCTGAATGTATTCTTTCGATTGATAATCCGAGCAGGTCTCTTGTTGACTTAAATGTGCTTCATTTCGAATACGTTCTTTTTGAATGAACATCCTTAAGGATGCAACTGAACCTTTATAACCTTTTTCGGTAATAATTTTATGAATATTGGGATAAGTCATTCCTTCGCTTCTTAACTTAATTACTTCAGCTTCATATGGTGCAAGCTTTCCTGGAATACGAGCATTATAATGTCCATCTTCAACAGAATAATTTGGAGATAAATATCTTTGTATCGTTTTACAGGTATGATGCATAGTCTTGGCTATTTCTTCTATAGGCACACCTTTTTTTGCTAATGCTCTTGCCTCATTAACTTCATTTTGTTTCTGTTTCATAGCTAATAGATGTTTCTTTTCCTTTACAATTGTCCTATTTTCAATTTCATCAGGATCGAGCATCAAATATTTTTGAACTGTTTTTACGGAGGAGTGCAATAATAATGCGATTTCATTGACTGTCATATTTTCCGAACGTTTTTGGTGAGCAAAACTAACACGTTCTTTGCGATTATTTATGTTATGTAATTTTAAAATTTCATCAGCTTCAGCGCTTACTGCTGGAATTTCTATACGTGCAGGAAATGTTCTTATCATATACTTTGTTATAGCCTCAGTCAGTCCCTTTATTATGTGGAATCTGTCACTTACTTGGGTTATACCAGGATGCGATCTTTCTGCTGCATTTGCATACAACTGTGTACCATCTCTAGAAATAACTTCAATATTAGGATATTTTGACAACCACTCTTTTACTTCATTAGTATTTCGAGTTGGAATCAAATCGATTATCTTATGACTTTCCAAATCAACCATCACTGTTCCATACGAAAACCGTTTGCGCAACGCGAAGTCATCAACACAAACTTTTTTTACAGAAGACTTATCCACAATTGATGGCATTTTTTTTAAGCAAAGAACAGATACTGCTTTTTCCAACTTCTATACTGTTTGATTTTAGAATCTTTGCTGCATTCACAGAACTAAGCTGTGCTGATGTAAATAATATATTCTGAACAAGTCTTCTGGTTTTCTTTCCATTATTTTCTACAAATGGATGACACTCAGAAAATGTTTTCTTTTCACATTTGCAATTAGAACAAAACATTTTTCTAGTTTTCACAAGAAGTATTACCTTTCTATTTTGCATAGGAAGATCTTGAATTTCTCTTTCATAAGATGAATGTACCTTTGATGAAAGAGTACCACAATAAGGACATTTTACTTCACTCATCTTGGAGCTAATATAAAATACAGCAACATTATTTTTGATATGATATTTGTCAAGTTGATAATTCGGATCTAATGCAGTAATAAAATCTTTCATTTGTTTGCTACCTCCACCTATATACATATCATATCAATTTAATACTTTGAATTCAACTAACAATGGAAAGAACCGCTCAAACGCGAGTACCTTAAAATTAAGTGCATATTCCATTTAAGTAGTGCACCTTTTCCGGGAATTCAGAGCACCTAAATCCGATATTTTAGAGCATACATTTCCGCCCTATAGTGCAATCACCTATAATGAATCCATGCACATAGAAATGTGTAAATTCATTACAGGAGGTCGATAACCATGACTGATTATCGAGAAATCATCAGACTACATAGTTTGAAGTTCAGCAATGTAGCCATTGCCAACAGCTTATGCTGCTCACGCAACACAGTTTCAGAAGTGCTGAAGCTTGCTGAAACACATTCTCTGGAATGGCCTATTCCAGAACCCTTGACCAACAAAGATATAGAGCATCTGTTTTATCCAGACAGAGGCAATAATGAGGGAAGAAGACTTCCGGATTACGAGTATGTCTACAATGAACTTGCCAAGCCCGGTGTAACGCTCTCACTCTTATGGGCGGAATACTGTGCCAAATGTGAGGTCGAGCATACGATTCCGTATCAGCATTCACAGTTTAATGACAAGTATCACGCCTATGCTACATCAAAGAAAGCAACTCTAAGAATTAAGCGCAAACCGGGCGAAACAATGGAAGTAGACTGGGTAGGCGATACGCTTAAAGTGTATGATGTTGCCAGTTGCAGCGACATACCTGCATATATATTGGTTGCTGTTCTTCCATGCAGTTTGTATGGATATGCGGAGGCATGCCCGGATATGAAATCCAACCACTGGATAGAAGCACATATGACGAATACCGCTGCTCGGTGGACGAGATCGGCCATAATCCCTATGAGCCGGTCTCTTATCTGTCTGCCCGATACCTGTCTATACCCGGGAACAGGCACAGGACGATCTGCGGGAGCTTTTTGAAGCCCAGTATGAACTGACCCTAACAGAAGAAGTGGAAATCCGCTACCGCACCGAAACAAGCACCGTGAATAATCCGGCTTCCGTGTCCATGCTGTCCGGACTCAGGGGTTCTTCCGCAATTATCCGTATTATTCAACCTTCGCATGCATTAGTTTTGCTGCTAAAAGTCCTTTGCTGCATCTCCCATACATAGTACGTTTTACCATTTTTAGTTTACTATTTGTTCCCTCGACAAAACCATTTGAAAGTTCACTGGCAACAGAATTTTCCACAGCTTCTATATCCTTTTCTAATCCATTTGCAAACCGGGATATCTCTTTTAAATCAGAGTTTGTGTACCGTTCTATAAACAAATACAATAGAGGCATACTTTTCTTTTCGTATATTTCACGGAATTCTTGAACACAACACATCAATTCTCTGAGTTTGGGATATTTCTGTAAAATATATGCCTTATGATTTGCACTAAGTTCCACTCCCATCCAAAGATAACGGAATATGCCGTTTCGTGAAAGGTGGTCATATTTTTGTAATGCCTTTTTGTTTTGGAGTGCTTCAGGTGAAGAACTTTTGTAAATTGCAACATCAATTTGGAATCGTTCTATGATTTTATTCATATAGTCATATGCTGCAGATTGACCGCCTTTATATCCTTTTTCAATAACATTGCGATATACATCTTTTCGACTGATGCCAGAAGTTAAAGCTTTGATAATATAATCATAAAACTGATCCATTCCGCTACGAAAATCCTTTTTACAAAGTGCTTCATATTCTCCATTGAGATATTTTGTTACGGTATTTCTGCTGCAATGTAATACTTTAGAAATTTGGCGTTTACTGTATCCAGCAGAGTTATATTCCTTTATCGCAGTGTACAGTTGTACCCTTTTTTGATTATATTCGCTAAGGTTATCCACACTACATGGCATTTTTTTACTATCGTTTTCAACTGATGGTTCTGCAATGCTGTTAGAATCAGATGGGATTCTGATATCAACGGGCAATACAGAATTTATAGTATTTCTTATGGCCTCTAATAAATTTTGATGAAGATGAAATCTGTCAGCAATCTGCATAGCATCGGGCAATATTTCCTTTATGGCTGCTGAATAAGCACTTGCCCGGTCTCGTGTCACCGCTTTTACATGTTTATTTTTACTTAACCATTCTTTTAATGTTTTACCATCACGTCCATCTAAAATTGCCACTGGTTTATGCGTTGCCTCATTGGTGATTTCCATACACCGGACAGGTGATGGATTTCATTCCGGATTATTCATGGAAAAGCTGAGCAACCGTAGTCCATACAAAACGTTCGGTTTTTATTATGAAGATATTGATATTTTTTTAGTATGCATATAATATAAGCTCAAAAGGGCATTGCGTTTGCTCGTTATTATGGAATAGTTAATCAGTAATAAAGGAAATAGGTATCGGATAATGAAGTAGTTGTCCGGCATCTATTTTTGTAGAAAACAAAGGAGGTTCACTATGAATTTATATGAAGAAATCGATCGGGAGACAAACGAATTACTATTGGCTTCCTTATGTAAACGGACTTTGGCAGGGAAACAGGTGTGGGAAAACATGAATTACAATCCCATTGGTTTTTTGCAGAAAGATTTAATTTATGAAGAGAAAGGTGCATGTATCTCACAAATGCTTGAAGCAACGACGATATTGAATGGTATTGAGTATGAAGTGGATATTTTTGAAACCATAGATCTTCCATCTTGCAAAGGCGATATTTCTATCAGCCTTTATTATGAAACGGAAGCAGGAGAAAACAACTATGACTTTTCATTATCGTTGGACACTGAACAATATGACAATGCGGATGTAGTAGAACTAAAGAAAATCTATGGGGATTCCGTCATCGGGCAGCTTGCAGAAGCCCTGGTTAATGTGTTTGAGAATTCAAAAGCAGTGGAGGAAGGCTTTTCTTACGCAAGATATTTCAATCAAGAGGGAATTGATTCGAAATGGAAAAAAGACGCCCTTGTAAAACTGGGAGAGAAGTTAATGGAAGAAAAGGCAATGCAGGAATTTCACAAAATTATTTTGGATACAAAGTATCGAGAGCATCTATTGAATGAGCAGTAAATTATTATATTTTAGAAAATTCACATGGGGAACAATGTATGAGGAATATTAAAAACAGCACCTTTCCGGAAAATATTTTAGAGGAAATTGGAATTAACAAAGTGAGTGAGAAAAAAATAGATTATTCTGAATTGGCTATGGACCAAATGAAAGGACTGCAGTATGCCGTATCACAAATGAAAGTCCGGGACAGTATGATTTTGTTATGCCGGTATGAAGATAAAATGACATATAAAGAGATTGGGGAACGGTTTTCCATAACCGGTGAGCGTGTCCAACAGCTTGTGACGAAAGGGTTGAGAAAATTGCGACATCCAATGCGATATTCTTATATTGTATGGGGATATGATACATACAATCAAATGCTGGCTGAAAAGAGAAAACAGGTTGCAAGGTTAAAAAAAGAGGACATAGAAAAATCCGGCGATGATATTCTTCAGATAGATTTGGCAGCATTGCAGTTGTCTATAAAAACATGGAACATCTTAAACCGTATTGGAATTCATACCATAGGAGAATTAATAAATGTACTAGAAAAGGGGCAAGAAGAATTACAGATAAGGATGAGAAAGAGATGCTTTTCGGAAATGATTTACAGCCTGGAAGAATTAGGATTATTTTGTGAAAGTGATTTCGACAAAGAAAATAATGACATTGGCTGATTTAGACCGTCTTAATAAATCGTTTGTGTAGTTGAAGAATATACAAGGTATGTAGGGAAGAAAGTTAAGGACTTTTGTGAGTTGAAATAGTTTAATAGACCATATTCTTATTTGGATTCTTTGGAGTTTCCTTCAGCTATTGGCTATTTGTGCAGTTATGGGAGATTCTGAAGAACGGGTAAAAGTACTCTAAAAATCTATGGAAAAGGAACGATTTTTTGATGAAGAAAACTAAAAACAGCAAAGAGTAAATTTAAAGGAAGGCAGTGGTTGTGAAAATAATCGGTGCCTTTTTTGTATGGTATTTTAAGTAAATGCGGGGTATGATTATTGGAGTCAAATCAAGTATTCTACAAGTTGTTGTTTGGAGATCAGGATGATTTATAACTACTCTCATATCTTCTAGTAGCTGGTATGGCTTTAGCATTCTTACCGAAGAAGTTTCCGAGACTACCCTTAACCGTTATGTCAACCAGCTTGAACTGGATTTTTCATTATAATAAAAAAATCACTTTTCTGACAATTCCATTAGACCAGAAAATGGTTATAAATATAGAAAAGCCCGACTTTTGTCGGGACTTTGTTTACAGTCAGAGAATCTCTTTTAAATAGAGGTTCTCTGATTTTGAAAGACTTCTGAGATTATCAGAGTTTCTTTTCTTTAGATGTCAAATTTTTTTAAAGAATATGGCTTGGGTGGTTGATATGTTGCTCCAAAAGAGCATAAGCCACCACCTAATGAAGCTACATTATAAATAATGGAAGCTACTACTGTTAAAAAATTGTTCATTTCTAAAATCCTCTCTTTCATAAATTTGATATTTTCATTAAAAAATAAACAAAAAAAGTGGTTGTAATAGCAATGGATAGAGCTATTTGTATATTAAAAATTAGGAATAGATTTATAATTATTAATTCAATAATAATCACTTTTTTGGTATGGAGTTTATTCCTTCTTGCTTCTGATTCAGATAAAGGATTGTTAGCGTGAATTATGGGGGCATTAGTTAATATATAATAGAAAAAATAGCAACATATACCTACCAAGATATATTTATTACAATCCACCAAACTAAGGGAACAAAATAATGTCATAATAAAAATAGTATTCGTACAAAGAAAACACTTTATATATGAGGAAGCATGAAATCCTCCACAAAACAATCTTATTGGAAAGAAGAATAATAAGAATAGTATTCCATAAGTAATGTTTATAAAAAAGGATAATAAAAGAATACTACTAATACTACAAAAACTCGAAATAATAAGTTGACAACCATAGATAAATACTTCTTGGTCAGAGTTCGTAATTATATTTTTTTTAAAGAAATACTTAGTTATCATTGAAGAAATATTATACAACATTTTTTGCACCTCCGATAAGTGTATATTACATCGTGTAATAGAAAATGGAAAAAATGTCCTTGAAATGAAGAAAAATGTCTTCGAAATAATATATGTTCAATAAATTGTGTTTAAATGGAGGTCATTAACTGCTATTTTGAGGACAGAAATATAGTGATTCCTAAAAAATGATAAAATTATTATAGGGAGGTATAGTGTGAAAGAAAGTAAATTAAGCCCAAAATGTGAAATAGACACAAAAAACAGGTTTACATAGTGAACCAATTTAAGAGTATTTCCACCTAAGTAGAGAGGCGCACCTGCACATCAACAGCAAAACGGGTGGGTGCATGTGAGACTGATGCCGGGAATGCCTTATAAAATCAAGTCTATTGTAACACGAAACCTAAAGGTGAGAACCACCTTTCATTACTATTTGTGCTCCGACTTGGCGGCGGAATGGAGATTAATATGGAACAAAATTATTATATTAATAGAAAAAATTTAGAAATAGTTAAATTGAGTATAGGTTCTCTAGGATACTATGATTTATTACCAGACGAAGAATTATATAAAATTATATTATATTTATATAACGGGTATCTGAAAATGGAGAAAGAAGAATATTTGGACTCATCTATATTGCATATAGCAGCTTTTTTGGAAATGGGATTTGACTACAGACATATATTTGATCGAATACTAGAAAAGCGGAATATTGATAAGATGACTTTATTGAATAGGATACATCTACCGAATAAAAGAAAAGCAAATAAGTCTCAAATTAGAGGCATGATAGGAAAATGGAAGAAAGGAAGTAATATTACAATTGTAGAAGTTATAGCTGACATTATGCAGAAGGTATCAGAAGGTAGAGAAGGAGTGTATTTATATGAGAATGGAAAAGATACCAAGGAAGCAAAGGGAGATAAATATGAACTCATAATTACCACAAATAAAAATTTCTTTATAGATTTGAAAAGAAATAAGGTGTACTTACTAGAAAAATAAATAAGACAAAATGACAGTATTAAAACCAAAAGAAGTTTATTATCTTAATATACGTCTAGAGTTGCTTGGAAAAGTGGTGGGAGAAATAAAACATATCTGTCAGTCAAGCGTGCAAAATACCGCTAATGCGACAAGCATTTGACGGTTATCTGCTTGTGATGCAGTGGACAAACAAGCAGAAATAATCAGAAAACTGCAGTATTTCTGTGCAAGGTAAGTAATAAAATATTGACAGTATTTGGAAGGAACACTGATAATAATTAAGATCCGAATTATTTGCGTTTCTCTTATGTTGGCACGAGAAATCGTGATCCACGAAACTAGATAGAAGAGCTCACGGTGGGTCATTATCCGGATGGATGCAGTTGAGGTGTATGGAAAGCATCAGAGTTGATGTAGCTAGAAATAGGTGGAGAAATAAACACCGTGTTTCTCAAAGATTTTCATGAGATGCCAGTGATCCTATTTGTTAATATTGGGATGCTGATAAATTTTTTGAGATTGTTGAACCGACGACAGGAGGAAACAAATTTTACGGCAATTTGACAGCTCTATCAGGGATATTTTATCTGTTCATAAGGTTCCACGGTGCATTTAGAATCGGAAAGCTTCAAAGTTAGCCTTCGCTGTTCTTTCAGAAAATGATATGACCTGAGGATGAAACGCTTGTAGTCACGATACGGACTATGCGGAAACATGCTTTTTCTGGCTTTGTTTTTGTTTGGTCGCTAGAACTATAGCACAGAAAGGTATTTCAATTTAAAAAAATATTCAATTAAAATATATGCATTAGTATAATTTTGCCAAAATGCTTGAGTTTTGAAAACTGTAATTCAAAATGAATATATTTGCCAAAAGTACCAAAATGCTGAGTTTTTGAAAAATTTAGAATGGGAAGTCTGTGGACAGAACTGCGGAAACTCAAGCAAAATGAAGTAGACAAAAACGGCTAAAGAGTTTATAATTTTTTCAAGTATATATTTTAAATGAGAAAGAAGACTGTATATGATAAAAATAGCAATATGTGATGATGAAGAAATATTATTAGAAAAGAATAGAACGATTGTTCAGGAATACATTACAAAAAATAGAATAGTTGCGGAAATAGAAACATATACGAGCGGAGATTTTATGTTGGGTGATATTGAAGACGGTATGCAATATGATCTTTTATTATTAGATATTGAGATGCCTCATAAAAGTGGAATGGAAATAGCTAATGTTGTTAAAGCATTTTTACCAGAGTGTCTAGTGATTTTTGTTACATCATATTTAAAGTATGCCATAGATTCATTTGCATTGTCAATTTTTAGGTATATTCCAAAACAGGAATTAGAGCCAAGGCTAAATCAGGCATTGAAAGATGCATTTAATACAATAATGATTGAAAATGAAGATGTCTATATGATAATGATGCAAACTAAACTTATAAAGATTCCGTTAAAGGAGGTTCTTTATATACAAAAAAATGGAAAAAACTCTATTTTTGTGATGCGCAATAAAGAGATAAAAGTAAGGAAGACCCTAGCAGAAGTATATGATGAAATGCATAAGAAGGAGTTTGTGTATATAGACAGAGGGTGTATTGTTAATATTATACATATTATGCAAGTAAAAAATAGTGAAGTTGAGCTAAAGGGTAATATTCTATTGCCAATTAGTAGATCGCATCTCCAGCAAATAAAAGATGTGGTTAATTCCTATTGGGGAGAAATAATATGAATTTTACTATTTTTTTTGAGTATGTAGCTACAGTTATAGAGGCATATATAGGAGTTTGCTTTTTAGGGGTATTTTTTGAGAATAAATTAGAAAAAAAGAAAGAGTACTTAATTAGTTTTGTTACATCGATTGCAATTGCCGCTATTGTTCTAATATTTAATTCTATTAGTTTGTTTTCTTATATAACACTATTATTAGGAATAGTGTTTGTTGCCACTGTATCCTGGAAAATTTATAATGGAAAATTAACACACATGTTCTTATTTAGTTCAATTTATTTTATGTGTATTAATTATTTGGACTTTTTTCTAATAACTTTAATGGGAACATTACTACAAGAACCAAAATATTCGCAATACATAGTAGCTGGGTATAGTGAATTGAGATTAATACAAGTGTTTATTAACAAACTTGCATTGATAGTAGCTTATTTTTTAATAAGACATTTTGTAAAAATTAAATTCAGGAAAGATTCGATAAAGCATTATTTGCTATTGATGGTTATAGGAACTTTTGGTGTAATTAATCTTGTTAAGAGTACATTATCTAATTTAACATCTCGAGATATGATGGATTGGATTGTTTTTTCGGTTATATTGTTTATGACAGGGGGGCTGGTAGTAATGTACGAACGAAGACAACATGAATTGGATATGTTATATTTTATGCAAATGAAAAGCCAGCTAGTAGAAGAAAATTATAAAACTCTTAATAAAATTTATAGTACTAATTCCAAAACATATCATGATTTCAATAACCATATTACGGTTCTGTATCAATTCTTGTTGAATAATGAAGTGAATCGTGCACTAAAATATTTAGATGACTTAGGGACTCCGATTAAAACTCTGATAGAGAAAACGTGGACATCTAATGAAGTAATTGATGTGATTATTAATAGTAAATTAGAAAAAATGAATGAATACGGTATTCATTCTAATTTTAATGTAGAGTTTCCTAGTAACAGTAACATACAGTCTCAAGATATATGTGCAATATTAAGTAATTTATTAGACAATGCAATAGAAGCTTGTGAAAAAAATAAAGTTGCTTCTAATAAGTGGATAAATTTGACTATAAGAGTAATTAATGCAATGATAGTAATAAAGGTTGAAAATGGTATGGAAGTTAAACCGATTATAAAAAACGATAACTTATTAACATCGAAAGTAGATGATAAATTGCATGGTTGGGGAATTAAAAGCGTGAAATCAGCTGTCGAAAAATATGGAGGAGTAATTAAGTACACGGTTTCTGAAGATAAGTTTAAGGTAGTTGTAACTTTAAATTATAATAAATCAGAAGAGTATTGCAGGATCAATGAATAACTGTTATTAGGGGGGAGGCGGAGATAGTTTAAAAGTACTTTTTATATTTTATTTTCTGAAACTTAATATATGAAATCAAAACAGTGTTAGCACCGGGTGATTTTTCATGTTGTCTGTCAGTATATAGCGTTGGATCCCCATATAAGTAAAGGCATGGATCATTCCAATAAAAAGATTTTCCTGTCTGGCATTGGGAAAGAATTCGATATATCTTTCCACGCAATGATGGCAGATTATAGCAAAACATGCAACCTTATAGGATGTGTCCACATTCGTATCTACTTGTACAAATCCCCAGTCCATCTGATAGGGTTCCTCAGGGGCAGTTTGATATCTGCGTCCTCTGTTTCCCTGTGGGGCAACGAGCTGACGTTTGTGAGGGACAAGATCTCGATGATCAGCGATATAAGCTTTTAAGGATGTTAATCCACTGGTATATCCAGTCAGGACCGTAGCTGCGGATTTTTGTCCTGTCCTGCCGTGAGGCGTGACAATAAAGTCATTCTCTTTTAAGTGTCTTAGCCTGGATCTGCTGAGTCCGGTTCGACGTTCCAATTAGGCAAGATTGAATTTTTCGTCTTGTCTCTGCTTTATTTCGTTGATGGCTTGTGTTATGATTTCTTGTAAGTCATTACATGTAGCATTTTCGTGCATAAATCCTCCTTTTCTGATGCATTGGCTTATCATCAGTATAAGGAGATGAAGACCTGTATGTAATGGCTTTTTTAATTTGACTCGGATTGGTTGTTTTAGCCTGACATTAAGTGGTTATTTTAACCAGACGCTAATAACAGAACTTTGGGAAATAAATAAAGCACCTGCTATGCACAATATCATAAGCTAAAGGAGTTTATCAGATTAAGTGTGTAAATTATTTTTATGGAGGTCAGATTGGAAGCATCCCAAAGTTTGTGTAAACCTTCAAACGGATGTAAGACAAATTACTCAGTTTGGAGGTTTTATTTATGGTACGAAAAAAAGATACGTCGTAAACGCGCCATAGTGCGTAAACGTCAAACCACTCGCCCTGGCGAATTAGTTTTTATGAGACACTCTAAAAAACACGAAAAAACTAATAGTTTTTTAGAGGAGGTCAATTATTATTATGTATCAATCAACTCATGAATTTAGGCGTATGAATTGGATGAATATCATTAATCAATGCAAAAATCGTCCGGTGTAGATTCCGTTTAAATATGGTTCTTCCGCAATTATCCGTATCATTCAAACCTTCGCATACATTAGCTTTACTGTCTCCCATACATAGTACGTTTTACCATTTTTAGTTTACTATTTGTGCCCTCGACAAAACCATTCGAAAGCTGACTGGCAACAGAATTTTCCACAGCTTCTATATCCTTTTCTAATCCATTTGCAAACCGGGATATCTCTTTTAAATCAGAGTTTGTGTACCGTTCTATAAACAAATACAATAGAGGCATACTTTTCTTTTCGTATATTTCACGGAATTCTTGAACACAACACATCAATTCTCTGAGTTTGGGATATTTCTGTAAAATATATGCCTTATGATTTGCACTAAGTTCTACTCCCATCCAAAGATAACGGAATATGCCGTTTCGTTGAATATTCTTGCACAACTGTACCGCAATTCCGGAATTCTGAGATAATAGCAAACCCCAATCAGGCATTTTACTGCGGTACTCTATGACCGGAATGTAGTCCATTCTGTTCCGGAATACTCATTCGAAAAAGGAACTTTATTTCTCTTTTGCGGGAGACATTCTGATCGAATAAAAGGATTGTTGTAATTCCAATATCGGAATTAGAGCAATTATCCCGATGTGAGTATTCCGGGTGGTTTTACACCGTAATTCCGGAGAGTGGAAACCGCCGTTCCGATATAAAGGAAACCGAGATTCTGTTTTAGAGGAAACCTACATTCCGGAGTCATGGAAACCACGGTTTCTTCCCTTATAATGTATTTATACGTCATTTGGCGCAAATACATTATAAGGAGGTCGACTATCATGACCAAATATCGCGAGATTATCAGACTTGCCAGTCTGAATCTCAGTCAAACAAACATCGCCCTTAGTTGTGGTGTATCCAAGAAAACAGTCAACAAGGTTTTAAAGGCGGCCAGAGAAAAAGGAATCTCCTGGCCACTTGATTCAAACCAGACTGATGCGGTGATTGAGCAGATGCTGTTTCCAAAGAACAGCACACAATCCCAATCTAACAGGCGTATGCCGGATTATGTGCACATCCGCAAAGAACTTCTCCGCAATGGAGTGAACAAAAAACTCCTTTGGACGGAATATCTTGAGGAGTGTCGCCTTTCTGGTGATGAGCCACTTATGTACTCTCAGTTCTGCTATTACATCCAGCAGGATGAGCAGAAGCGCCGTGCTACCATGCACATCAATCGTAAACCAGCAGAACAAGTTGAGGTAGACTGGGCTGGTGATCCTGCACACATCATAGATCCGGATACCGGCGAAATCCTGGATGCACACATTTTTGTAGGAGTAATGACCTATAGCCAGTATCCATATGTAGAAGCATTCATGGATGAAAAGCAACCCTCATGGATCGCTGCACATGTCCATATGTATGAGTACTTTGGCGGTGTCGCAAAAATCCTTGTGCCGGATAACTGCCGTACTGCTGTGGATCACAACAAGGGCTGGAAAGACCAACGGATCAATGCGGTCTATCAGGAGATGGCAGAACACTATGGCACTGCAATCATTCCAGCCCGCGTTCGGACCCCTCGTGATAAAGCAACTGCCGAGGGCAGTGTAGGCAATATTTCCACATGGATTACTGCAGCCCTGCGTAATGAGCAGTTCTTCTCCCTTAGTGAGTTAAACCGGGCAATCCGTCAAAAACTGGAAGTTTTCAGCCATCGCTCTTTCCAAAAGAAAGAGGGCAACCGGTATGAAATCTTCCGCGATGAAGAACTGCCATTGCTGGCGCCTTTACCCGCCACCCCATATGAACTGGCGGAATGGAAACAAGCCACCGTTCAGTTCAATTATCACATATCCTTTGCCGGAATGCTATACTCAGTTCCACACGAATATATCAAATGCAAAGTTGATGTTCGAGTTACAGATAAGACTATTGAGATTTTTTACAACCATAATCGGATTGCATCCCACCGTCGTCTTTACGGACGCAAGGGACAATACAGTACAATCACAGAGCACATGCCACCTTCACACCAGCAGTACCTTGAATGGAATGGTGATCGATTCCGCAAATGGGCAAAACGGATTGGTGCCAGTACTTATCAGGTAGTTGATGCAATCCTTACCTCCAAACGAGTGGAACAACAGTCCTACCGCAGCTGTATGGGGCTTTTGAAATTGGCTGACAAGTATTCTGTTGACCGCTTGGAAAACGCCTGTCGGAAAGCACTCTCCTTTACAGCCACACCAAGCTATAAAAGTATCAAGAACATTCTTGATACCGGAAGCGAACTAAAGGAGATTCCAAACAAAGCGTCAGGAAACAACCATGCAGAACCAGTAAAAAGCAGCCACGCGCTTACAAGAGGCGCAGATTACTACAGGAGGTAAGAAATAATGACTACACAAAGTACTATCGATAAACTTATTGAAATGCGCCTAACTTCCATGTCAGATGCCTTTCTCACCCAGATGGAGGATCCGAAGATGAAAGAAATCTCTTTTGAGGATCGTTTCGGGATGTTGGTAGACATTGAGTATAGTAACCGTAAAAGCAATAGTCTGAAACGATTGATCTACAATGCCGGATTTGACCAGCCTGATGCATACATCGGAGACATTAACTATACTTCCGGGCGTAAGCTGAACCGTTCTTTGATTGAACGTCTCGCAACTTGTGAATATATCACGGAACACAGAAATCTATTTATTACCGGAGCCACCGGCAGTGGAAAGACTTACCTTGCCTGTGCTTTCGGGATGGAAGCATGTAAGCAACGCTACAAGACAAAATATGTCCGGCTTCCAGATATGCTTTTGGACCTGGAGATGGCACGTAATGACGGAACATATAAAAAAGTACAAGCGAAATATGCCAACCCAATCCTGCTGATCATTGATGAATGGCTTTTGTTGAAACCTACGGAATCTGAGCAACATGATATCCTTGAACTTCTCCATAGAAGACGCAGGAAATCATCCACCATCTTTTGTTCTCAGTATGATTCTAATGGCTGGTATGATCAGCTTGGTGGAGATGACAGCCCTCTCTCAGAAGCAATCATAGATCGCATCAAGCATGATGCATATAAAATCAACATTATCCCGACAGACCCAGGTAATTACAAGTCCATGCGGGAAGTATATGGATTAGATCCAGCTTTAAGCGAGTAAACTCGCAGAGATAAGAAGTAACTAAGTGCGGTATCCCTGTTTCGGAACAACGGTTTCCTGCCGCTGGATTAGCGGTTTCCGTTCCTCCGGAACAGCGGTACTCTTGCACAAGAATATTCACCCGATGTTTTGTTATTCTGATAGAACACGATTTTTCTATATAAACTTGAGTTTTCTTTTGATTCTATCGGAATAATTAATTTACGCAAGCCCGTATAGTCTTTTAATATTTCTTCGTCTGTCTTCCATTGGGGGAGCTTATTATGCTCGTTTTCCATTTTTCTTTGACGCTTTTCGAGGGCGCTCCGCTTCATTTCAACATCAGCATATCCTCTTGTATAAAATAGTTTCTCAGTTCCAGTGTAGTAAGCCTTTTTTTGAAAGGCAACACAGCAAAATCTGACAGTTTTCAGAAAGCATTTGGATTCTTTCAATATAAGTACACACCTCATATACACCTCTGCCTAAATTTTATCATAAATAAAAAATCTGCCTATCACAAAGCAAATTCTCTTAAGTTTATGATGTTGAGCTAAGCCGGTGATCTTGACTCATTTTACATAAAAGTGTGATTGTAAGAGAGTGAATTGTTTGAGTAAAGGTTGATATTTGTTGGATTTAACTGATAATTATGAGTAGGACATAGTGACTTCCTGTAGTTTTATACCGTGATTTTAAAGATTAAAGACAAAAAGGTGCCATTTAGGGACAGCAGGTAAAAATAATTTTTTTTTGTATATAATACAATCATAAGATGAAGATAGGGAGTGAAACAAATGACATTTACAATATACTTAACAACGGAATGCAATTTTAAATGTAAATATTGTTATGAACAATTTTCAGATCACTTAAATCTTTCAGAAAAAAATGCATTTAAAATTGTAGACTATATTATGGGGGTTACAAATGAAGATATTACGATTGTGTTCATGGGTGGCGAACCATTATTATTTAAAAAACTCATTATAAAGATTATACATTACATAGATACGAAATACAGATACAGAAATGTAAAATATAATATGACAACTAATGCGAGTTTAATTGATGATGAAATAATAGAAGTAATGAAAAAAAAGGACTTTGAATTAAGAGTGAGCATAGATGGAAATAGGAAAACGCATTTAATAAATCGTATTAGTAAAAATGGAATGGAGTACTTCGAAACAATAATTAGAAATATAGATAAGTTAAAGAAAAACAATATATCATTTGCAGTTAGAATGACAGTAACTAATAATACAATTTTAGATCTGTATGAAAATATTCGTTTCTTCCATGAGAAAGGCTATGATGCTATTTTTATCGGAATTGATTTTACTGCAAATTATTCTGAAAAAGAACTAGACACTTTATATCACGAACTGGAAAAGATAGCTAACTATTATATAAAAGAATATGATAAAGATAAAAAAATTGCTATCGGTCAAATTGATGGTAAGTTTTTAAATTTGTTATGTGATTTTCATAATACCTTTAATATGTGTTCGGCTGGACAAGATACATTTAAAATTTTACCCAATTTAGAAGTTTATCCATGCGAGTATCTTACAGGAAATCATAAGTTTCTCATTGGAAAAATTGGAGAGTATATTGATTTGAATAAAAGTAAGGAACTGGCTAAGCAGTTATATGAAGTTCGTGTTCCTATGTGTGAAGAATGTAAAATAAAAGATTTTTGCTTTTATATGAAATGCGGATATGCTAATTATATTAAAACGGGGAAAATAAATGTTCCAAGTCTTACAAACTGTAAAATTGAAAAAATGTATTATAAATTAACAAAGCGAATATTAGTTCATTTAGCTCAAAATGGTTACGATATATTAGAAATTTATAAAACATATATAGAAAAAAACGATATTCCAATTAGTGAGTTTGGGAAAAAAATATTTGAAATATATGATGCAAGGTAAGTATATGAAAAGAAATTTATTTATACGATTTTTTAAAGAGTGCTGTTTAAATAAAAGATATATATATATATATCTTTTGATAATTGTAAGTATGTGTATATCGGCAATTACGACAGCTTTACAACCCAAATATCAAGCAAGTTTAATCGATAATTTGGAAAATGGACAGTCACAAATTGCAAACATTCTATTACTATTTTTGCTGATTGTAATAATAAGCTATAGTATGGGATCGGTCATAACATTATTGGCAAAAATGGTCTCAGAAAATATGGCCTGTGAAATGAGAAAAAGAATCCATGAAAAACTTTATACGATTGATAGTAAGTTTTTTCGCGAGAGTTCATTTAGCAATTTGATGGCAAAGAGCGAACAGGATGTAGAAAATATTAAGGAATGTGGCATAACTGGAATTATATTTGTTATTTCTAATGTACTTAAAATTATTACATGTGTTCCTTATATGTTAGATATTAGTTTCTTTATAGGAATGGTTAATTTACTTTTGATAGTTCTGGTACCATTCGTAAATTATATATTTAAAAAAATGCTGGAAAAGGCCGCAAAAGAAAATATAGAAAACTATGGAAACTTTAATAAAACATTTATGGACCTTTATAATAATTGGGAAAATACTAAAATTTTTGAAAGCATAGGCTACGCAGAGAATAGATTTAATGAAGATAATAGAAATTACAAAAAGAGTTCTATGAAACAAATTTTCTTATATATAGGCAATAATTATGTAAATATACTTTTACAATTTGTAGGGATTGCAGTCATATGGCTATTAGGGATTTATGAGCTTTATCAAGGAGTATTGTCGATAGGTGAATTATTAGCACTATGTAGCTATCAGGCTATGCTATCCAGCCCGATGTCTACTATTAGCAATTATTTTAGTGAGTTTAGAACTGCAAAAGTTGCTTTAGAAGATATATATGACTATTGGGATTATAAGGATGAAAGAAAAAGTGGGGAGGTAATGAAAGAGAAAATTAATAGTATTAAAATCAATAGATTAGGATTTTCTTATAAGGATAAGAAGGTCTTAGACTCAATTACGATGCAGTTTGAAAACGGGAAAATATATGCGCTAATTGGAAGGAGTGGGATTGGAAAAAGTACAATTGTTAATCTACTTTCTGGAGAATTTGCTGATTATGAAGGGGAAATTTTAATCAACGATAAGGATATGAAGTTATTAAACTTAAGAAACTATAGAAAACAGATTGCGTATGTTAAGCAAAAGTCGATTTTTTATCAAGATTCTATATATAACAATTTGGAATTAGCTAACAAGAGGAAAAAACTAACTGTGCAAGAAGCATGCGGATTGATTGGTGTAAAAGATGAAATTGAAAATATGCATTTGAAATGGGATACTATTTTATCTGAAAATGCAAGTAATTTGTCAGTTGGACAGGCGAAAAGAATAGATATTGCAAGGAACTATTTAAAAGAGAGTTCAATATATATCTTCGATGAAGCAACTGCAGCCATTGATAAAGAAAAAAGAGAATTATTTTATAAACTAATTAAAAAATTAGCCAAAACATCAATAGTAATTTTGATTTCACATAACGAAGAAGATTTAAAATATGTGGATGACATTTACGAACTTGATACAAGTGGTGTAATAAGGAGGTGAGTAAATGAAGGTTGGGGTAATTGATACCAGCGGGACTTTTGAACATAAATTTTTTAATAATAAGAATATTTTATGTTCAAATAACCATCCGGAAGAAGAAACAGGATTGTTTTCTCATGCGGAATATGTATGTGCAGCTATTTTGAAACAGTGTCCGGAGGCAGAAATTCATCTAATTTGTCTTGAGAAAAAAAATGGAAAGTATGTGATTGGAGATCTCATAGATGCAATTAGCTACTTGGTAAAAGAACACGTGTTTTTAATCAATGTTAGTATGGGGATTGAAAAAGGTAGAAATGAGAACTTAGAGGAAGTTATAGAATTTGCTGATCGTAACGGAGTGTATATCGTTGCTGCACATAGTAACAGGGATGTTATATCTTATCCTGCATCATTAAAAACTGTTATTGGAGTGAAGGCTTCAAAAAATATATTTCAAGATAGTGCATTGTTTAAATATAGAAAAAGCGACAATGATATTATCTTTCCATATAGTTATACTCATTTTGAACAATTAGAAATTCCATATATGGTAAATGGTAACAGTTTTTTAGCTCCGACCATTACAGGTATTATAACGCGTTTTCACCAGGCAATGCCTGACATTAAAATGGATGATTTGTTGGAAATTGTAAGTAAGACGGTAGTAAACTCATTTATTCCAAATGGCTGGTTCGAAAAAGACATTTTGCATGCGACATTTACGAGAAAAAAATATATATGCAAAGAACTGAAAATAAAGGATAGCATCTTTGTGAAAGATTTATCGGAATTAAATAAAAAAATTAGCAACATTGAAGTAAATCCTGAAGAAATTTTATTTATGCAGTTTGAAAAAATAGTAGAAGACAAATCTGATTATTTGAAAAAATATCTTTCAACTGAAGGAAAGAAATTTTTATATATTATACTCAGCGAACCGGTATTTAGTTTTTATGATTTATTTGAAATATATGCAAAAGAGAAAATTTTAATATATCAAGGGGGATGGTAAATTTGTATACTCTTTCACTAGAAATAGCACATGAGTGTAACTTGAATTGCCGATATTGCTATTTGGGAGCAAAAAAGAATAAAGTTATGAATAGTAATATGGCAAAAGAGGCTGTTGATATGTCTATAAAAGAAGTTTTGAAGCAGAAAGATAAGACTTTAGATGTCTATTTTATTGGTGGCGAGCCATTACTTAAATTTGATTTAATAAAGGAGATTGTTGAATATGTGAAAACTGTTTGTAATAATTGGGGACTAAATTATTCCTTCAGTACAACTACAAATGGTACATTGTTGAATAAAGAAATTATGGACTATCTTATAAGAGAAAGATTTGATTTAAAAATAAGTATTGATGGAAAAGAAGAATTTCATGATTTAAATAGAAAATATTATTCAGGCAAGGGAAGTTTTAAGGATATCCTTAGTAAATGGGAATTGATTGAGGAGTATGAAAAAAAATTGAACACGGTTATTCACGCAGCACAAGTCATTACAGTTAATAATGTACAAGGCTTTGCGGAAAATTTTAAAGCATTAGTAGAGATGGGCTTTCGCTATATAGAAACAGATATTAATAAATATGATAATTGGGATCAGGCTACAAAAGAGACACTGAGTCAACAGATAGAGGAGGCAATTGATTATTACATAAGTTCTACTAAGAAAGGAGCAATATATTATTGGAGAATGTTTGAAATGTTCCTACAAGATTATTTTAATAATCTTCCATTTTATCAGTGTAAAGCAGGTGCTAATTCTATGTTCATAACTGTGGATGGAGTAATATATCCATGTCAAGAGTGTAAAAAAATGGATATAGGAACAATGACTGACAAAACAATTAATATAAATAAAATTAGACAGTTAATTCATATAGAGAAAACTCGAAATGAAAAGTGCATTAACTGTGAATATTTAGCACACTGCAGGGTGCATGGATGCGTTATGGACAATATGGAATTTAATAATGATATTTATAAACCTGTTGATATCAATTGCTTTTTAACAAAATTAGTTTTGAATAAGATTGATACATATTTTACTAAAAATGAAAAAAAGAAAATGGAGGTCGTTATGCAATATGAGAGAGCAATATCAAGTTTTTGAATTTGGAAATAGAATGATTGTTATTAATCGTGAAGATAGAAGTTGTGTAGGTATAAGGAAAGAGGCATTTTGTGAAAAAGATTTGGACGATCCTAACAGTAAGTTGAGAAAAAGCCTACAAAAAAAGGAATGGATTGCTAAAGACAATGAATTGAACAGAATGAATACAGTATATTTGTTAACAACAAATAAATGTAACTTGTCTTGCGAATTTTGTTCTGTTAGAGCGGATAAACATAATGCAGAACATTTTCATTCAATTTCTTTAGATACTTTTGATGATAGGATTATGCCGTTGTTGAATGAAATTCAACCTAGAAGAGTGATTTTGACAGGTGGCGAACCACTTATGAACAAGGAAGTAGTCCAAATAGCACAAGAGATTCGAAAAAATCTACCGGATGTATATATTATGATGCAGTCTAATGGATTCTTGATTCAAGACGATGAGGTGCTAGAAAAGTTGTCAGAAAGTATTGATAGTATCGAAATTAGTTCTTCCCATTATAAGGAATTGATTCAACTGGAAGAACGGATCAAGAGAATCAAAAAGCAAGGAATTAAAGTTACATTATCTTTTTTATCGGATGGAAATATTGATAAGCTAAGGAGAATTATTGATTTTGTAGTTGATGAGCAAGTAGGACTTCTCTTGAATTTTATTTCTCCGTTAGGCAGTGCAATAGATAATGACATAAAAATTTTATCCTATAAGGAACGTGTACAGGTATTTAAAAAGATGGCAGAATATATTTTGCAAAAAAAATATTTTGATAATAATTTTACTGAATTATTTAGACAAAGAATTATTGCTAGAAATGCCTGTAATGCGTTAGGAAAAATGTTAGCTATTTATCCTAACGGAAAGTGTTATATTTGCCATTCATTAGAAAATGATCAATTTTGCATTGGAAATTGTTATATAGAATCACCCGGAGAATTAATTAACAATTTAAATGAAAAAATTCATGAAAACCAAGTAAAAAAATTAATGGATGTTGATTATAAAGATATGTGTAAATCTTGCAAATTAAAATATCTGTGTGGAGGGATATGTGGCGCTTTCAAATATAATCATACCGATACTATAGATATTTGTAAATTGCAAAAATTTTTCTTGGTTTTTAATTTACTACTAGATAGGCCTGAAAAAGGAGAAGAGTATAATTTGAAAATTTTTATAAAACTATGCGAAAAAAAGGATGAAATAGAACTGTTATAGGAGCACGATATAATGATAAAAAATATAAGATATCCGCCAGTATAAATTTACAAAAGAACACATTTATAATTTTATGAAAGGGAGATTAAGACATGGAAAAAGAAGTAAAAAGAGTAAATGATCTGGAAGAGGAAGAAAAGGAACTTACAGAGGAAGAAGTCAATTTATATGGGAACTGTGGAAAGGATAAATACCGCTGCCACAATGATTGTATCATTCCATTTACATCGTTATTGAATAGTTCGTTATAAATACGTTATTTAGGAGCAATGATTATTTTTAATAACCATTGCTCTGGTTATAAAATTTTTGGAGGGATAGGATATGTCTAAAATGCTAATAGTCAATAATTTGAAAAAGATTTATAAGAATGGTAATCAAGAAACGTTTGCGTTAAATGGAATAAATTTCACAGTTGATAAAGGAGAGTTTGTAGCTATAGTTGGAGCTTCTGGTTCTGGCAAATCGACTTTATTGAATATAATTGGTGGTTTAGATAATCCTTCATCAGGAGATGTAATTTTAAATGGAAAGAATATTTTAGAATTTAGTGATGAAGAAAAAGCAATTTTTAGAAGAAAAAAAATAGGATTTGTATTTCAAAACTATAATTTGATTCCCGCTTTAAATGTGTATGAAAATATAGTAATGCCTATCAATTTAGACGGAAAGAAACCTGAAAAGGAATATTTTGATAAAATTGTTAAAGTACTAAAGATAGAAGAGAAATTGAACAATATGTCGAATGATTTATCGGGAGGGCAGCAGCAAAGGGTTGCAATTGCCAGGGCATTAATTACAAAACCAGATTTACTTTTGGCAGACGAACCAACTGGTAATTTGGATCACAAAACAAGCTTAGAAGTAGTTGATTTACTTAAATATACTAATAAGAAGTTTAATCAGACAATTATAATGATTACACATGATAGGGAAATTGCACTTATGGCTGATAGAGCAATTTGCATAGAGGACGGAAAAATTATTGAAGGGAGATAAATATGACGAAAAAGTATTTGAAAAAGCTAGCCCAACGATATTTTAAAGCCGAAAAAAAGAGAAATATTTTTTTAATGGTAACGATCATTTTTGTAGCGATGATTTTAAGCTTTTCTGCATTGACGGTAGAAAATATAATAAAGGAAAAAAAATCTGAAGTAGAAAATTTACATCAAGGCATTTTTTATAATGTAGATAAAAGAGATATTGAGAAGCTGGAAAAAGAAAAAGAGATTGAAAAAGTGGGAGTCTATTCCCAAATTAAGAATACTGAAAATGAAGATTATACGTTGAGTATTAGATATTATAATGATACATTTTGGAAAATTGGAGACACATTAAAAGGAGAAATTCCAAGAGAAGAGAATGAAATAATTATTACAGAAGGACTATTAAGGCATATAGGAGAAGATATAGGGATTGGCGATGAAATCAGTCTTGACACAACAGATAGGCAGAAATACAAAATTACTGGGATTATTCAAGAAAAAGATACTATATCAAGTAGTCCTTATCCGGTATTTATATCAGAAAAGTATTATGAAAGCCTATTAAATGATGTCATAGAAACAGACGCTTATGTATGGTTAAAAGACAGGCAAAATATTGATGAAGAAGATACATCGGAGCTCCTTGAGACTATTTCGAAAAAAAACGGGATACCAGAGTGGAGTATTAGTAGCTATTTTGAGTATAACAATACTACCTATAGTGATTTGATGGGATATGCTGGCATTACAGTTATTATTCTGTTGGCGGCAGGTGTTGTTATTTACACGATATTTTATATATCTGTCGGAATGAAAATAAAGGAATATGGACAAATTAGAGCAATTGGAGCAACCCCAAAACAGATAAAGTATATTGTGAAACAAGAAGGCAATATAGCAGCAGTTAGAGCCATTCCATTTGGTTTGATAATTGGAGGCGGATTGAGCTGGCTAGTTCAACCTACGGGGTGGGGATTGACTTCAACGGTTGTAACCATTATAGGAATAGTTGCGATTTCTCTCATTTGGATACAAGTTAGTGTTAATGTGCCGGCTAAAACGGCAGCTAAAGTTTCAGTTATTGAGTCTATGAAGGGGATGAATTATAAGTATAAATCAAATAAGGGAAAGAAAAAATCTATAAATATTACGCCTCTATCGTTAGCGATAATTAATTTGAAAAGAAATGGTAAGAAGACAATAATTTCGATTATGTCTTTAAGCATATGTGGGATATTACTTTTGGGCGGCGCAAGCTATCAATCTTCGTTTACAGCAGAAGGAATGGCAAGAGCGTGGGAATTTCCATATGGTAATTTCAAAATTACCAATAAAGTATTTTATGATGATTCAGAAGAGATGTATTCAATTGCGAAAAGCGAGATACAAAATCCTTTAACAAATAAATTGAGAGAACAAATTTTAAATATTTCAGGGGTTGAAGACATAAAAACTTGGTACTCAACTTCGCAAACGTTTTCTGTTGTTGGAACAGATATATCTGAAAGGCAAGAGAATCAGATTTTAGGATATGCGGATTCTGATGTGGAAAAAATGCAAAAGTCATTAATATCAGGGACTGTTAATATTAACGAATTGGAGAAAAATAGAGGGATAATTGTTAGTGATCCTAAAAGAGTGAAAGAAGTGTACAACTGGGATGTAAAAATAGGTGATACTGTAAATTTAAATTTTTATAATGCAGAAGAGAAAATAGTCAGTAAAGAATTTAAAGTTATGGGAATAACTGAATCTAGAGATGGATTTAATGGATATATTTTTAGATTACCTGTAGATGTTCTCGAAGACACAGTAAAATATAGTTGTGTATCTAGTTACGAAATTATAACAAATTCGAAAAATGATACAATAGTTGCAGAAGAACTAGAAAAAATTATTGGTTCTAATGACGATCTTATGTTAGAAAAAATTTCTGATGTTATAGAAGAAAATCAAACCAATAATCAGATGTTATTTTGGTTAATTTATATTTTAGTCGCACTTCTGGCGGTTTTTGCTGTAGTTAATTGTGTTAACATTCATATGACAGAATACTGGGTAAGAGAAAAGGAAATTGCAATTATTCAAGCAATTGGAATGACAGAAAAACAATTGTTTAGGTCACTTGTAATGGAAGGATTGATCATAGCAGGTTTTTCAATAATTATGTCTACATTTGTTGGAAGCCTATTAGGAATTGGTATTGGGTATGCATTAAAACAAGCAGGAATGTCCGCAGGTTTCCGATATCCGTTTGTTGTACTCATGCTATATGTATTTTCTATATTATTATTAGAATTTTGCCTAACACTTTATTCTATAAAGAAGAGTAGAAAATATACTTTAGTTGAAAGGATTAGACGCTATGAATGAAACTGAAATTAAAAATAAAATGTTAAGTCTGGAGGAGAAAATATTTGCAGAAAAATTACCAGAAGAAATGGAAATATGGAATAATAAGTTGTTAATTACCTATTCAAAAAAATCAAAAGATATAAAGGTGCTTGATTTAAAAAAATTAGGGATTGATATTGAAGAGAGTGATAGTATTTACGCAAATAAAATCTTATTTACATGTTTATGTGAAAAAGGACACAGGGAGTATTTCTTAAATAATAAGGGCTTATATTGTGTGATATGTAGAAATAAAGGGAGTAAAGATTGAAAATGAATAAAAGATTATTTACATCATAATCGGTAACTGAAGGATATCTAGATATAATGTGCGACGCAATTTCGGACGCAATTTTGGATGAATTAATGAAGAAATATATGTACAGTTACATTAAAGGAGATAGATAAATAACCGCCGTAAAAATACAATTAAAAAATTAGAAGCATTAAAATGAAAAGAAAAATCGGGGCATTATTTTTAGTGTTTTGCATGATGTTTTCCATGAATGTGAGTGTGCAAGCAGCATCTTCAGAACACGAATCAGCGGAAAAGGAGGTTGAAATTGTTCTGTATGATGAAGAGGGAAATATGGTTTCCATGGGAAAGGAAAATACAGAATTAATTTCAATGCTGATGGAGGAAATTACAGGAGAAATGAAAAATCCAATAATCACAGATAGGGCATCCTGTTCACACATTCCATGCAGCCAAAAAGAAGGATATTTATATGCACATGCAAAAATTAGTCCTACGGAATGTTGGGTTTATAGAATGAGAGCTATTATTTGTGGATGTTGTAAGGAAGCAATAAAACAGTTATCAGGATGGGAGTTTCAGTATTCTCACAGGGCACATTGATAGATAATGGGGTAGGCGGTAATTTATAACGTATATTAAATATAGAAAACTATTTCATAAAAATAGTTTTTATACAAAGGGGGTGGAAATCAAAGTAGCAAAAATTACTAATTTTCACAGGTATAAGAACGGAGACTTCTTATGAATACTGTCCAAAATATATTTTAGAAACTTGGGTGGTATTTCAACTTTCAATAAGATGATAGAAACATAGTATAAAATAAATATTTTGAGAGGTGAATAGTGTGAAAGAAAGTAGAGATCAGCCAATAAATGGCACACTTAACTAAGCTGTCTAAAACAGACAACTTTTTGAAGTGATATAGATTTGAAAATTAAATCAAGAAGCTATCGGCTCATCGAGCGGGATGATTCCTTCTTGTTGCAATAGTTTCTTGGCTTGTTTGATAGCCTTGGCTTTTTGTTTGTCAACAAGAGCCTGTGGCATATCGATTTTGTATAAATCGCTCGGATTCCATGTTTCACCAGTAGACAGCATCTGGTAGATTGCAGTGAGAATCATACGGGCAATTGCGATAATGGCTCTTTTCTTACCACGACGTTTTACAAGGGATTCATATTTCTTTTTGTAGTAAGGAGATTTGTCAGATTTCACGGCTGCATGGGCACACTGTACCAATGCAGGTTTGAGGTAAACACCAGCACGTGTAATTCTAACAGATTTCTTCTTACCACCAGATTCGTTGCTGCCAGGTGTAAGACCAGCCCAGCAACATAAACGTTTGGAATTACAGAATTGAGACATATCAATACCTATTTCGGAGATGATGGTGACAGCACTATCATGTTTCACACCCGGAATGGTACAGAGTAACTGAACAGCATTATTGTAATCAGAATCAGAAGAAATCATATTTTCTATCATAGAATCAACATCATTGATTTCAGCTGTGATATAATCCAAGTGTGCGCGGATTAGGCGCATACGATATTTTTGGGAATCAGTCATCTGATAGCCTTCAATGGATTCAATCACGGAATCTTCTTTAGATTTGAGACGTCTAAGAAGTTTGGAAGCGATTTCTTCATGGTTGATAGAAGCACCTGATTGTTCAAGCAGGTAGTCAATGATGGATGTGGATGACTTCCCAAAGATATCAGAAACAACAGAATCTAGCGCAACATTACAAACAGTAAGTGCATTCTGATATCTATTTTTTTCACTGGAACGGCAGGAAACAAGTTTATAACGATACCTTGTGTATTCTCTGAGAATGCGAATCTTTTTACAAGGGATATAACTGCCACGAACAAGTCCAAGACGGAACAAATCCCCAATCCATTTAGAATCTTTCGTATCGTCTTTATTACCTTTAACAGCTTTTACCCATTTAGGATTAGCAATTGTGACATTGATATCATCTTCCAGAAGATTAAAGACAGGAATCCAGTATTTACCAGTAGATTCCATACAGACATCATAACAGTTGTTTTCAAGAAGCCAGTTCTTGAACTGTAAAATAGAGTTGTTGAAGGTAGAGAAACGTTTCTTTTGATAAGACGGTTCAAAACCATTCGTAGTTTTGATGATTGTGGCAACGAGAAACGATTTGTGAACATCGACACCACAACAGGTTTGATAAGTAATTTTCATAAATCAGACTCCTTTCATAAAAGATAAGAAGCCATTGACTCAACTGCCACACAATTAAACAAAAAGAGTTTAAACAATTCTTAGTGTACGAACTCGAGGTATCACTTATTTGTGCTTGAAACGGCAGAACTTACACTGATTGATATGCTGTCTAAAACAAGAAAGAATTTACAACTCCTCCTCCCGTGCTTTGTAGTGTAGCTTCTTAAATCTATTTTACAAAAAGAGAAGGTAGTTGAAAAGCTTTCATAACTATTTGTGCCGCCAACTGAAAGGCGGCGGAATGGAGATTGATATGAAGAAGTCTTCGAAAATTAGAAAATCTATAGCGCTTATGATCGTATCAGTATCCAGTTTTTCCGTAGTAGCATATGCCGACAATGCATATGTGTCAGGAGAACTTAACAGATCTGGTTCTGGATTGTCAACAGTAAACTAAACAACTTTTTTAAGGTTATTCATCCGATACTCAGCTGGTGTTAGATAGCCGAGTGAAGAATGAATTCTGTGATTATTAAACCAATTCACATAATCAGCAAGTTGCAGTTTTAATACGTCTAAATTCGCAAACGTTTGATTTTGTACAAATTCAGTTTTGATGAGAGAATCGGGTAAAGGGCGGACGCTTCAATGCTCTCCGTTGATGTAATCGGTAATATACTCTCTTTCTAACTCATATTTCAGCCATTCTTCCTCGCTGTCAAAGAAGTTATCATAATGTCCATGCTTGAATTCTGCGTTTAGACGTTCCTCTGCTCTTAAAACTGGCAGACTTCTTTTTCAGATTGGTTAATATATTTCCATTCCCCCGATAGCAATTCATTTGGTGTTACGTCCAGCACTTCCATTATCTTTTCCAGCGTTTCATAGGAAGGATAGTTCAAACCTCTTTCAATCTTGGAAAGGCTCTGCATATTGATACCGATTTTGTCTGTAAGTTCCTGTTGTTTCAGCCCTTTAAATTTTCTTATGGTCTGTATATTATTTCCTAAATTGCTCCGCAAACCCGGCTATTAGATTGTGTCATATGCAGTGATCCGTATCCCCCAAAAAAATTGTAATTTGATTAGGCTTTTTTGGTTTCTTAAGAGTCAATTATAGACAATGCAAGTATTACTTGCAAACTAAATATTAGTGTTTCTTGGATTTGACATAGTAAAACATAGTAAATTTTGAACCGTCAAATGTGGAATACTATATAGATAAGTGTTAAAAAAATAGAAAAAGAAATTTATGATGACTGTGAGAAAAGGGGAGTGTTATAATTAAATTATAAGATAAATAAAGCAAGGAGGATAAAGATGGGGACAGAATTATTCACTCCGGATACAATTGATATATTGTCAACACAGGAAAAACATTGATAATATCTCCAGCAGTTCAGGGTGTAGTATCATCACTTATACGACACTGTTTGTGCACAGAGGAGAAAATGCAAAGGTTGTTGCTGCACTGAAAGCAAAAGAATTTGAAGAAGTAACTGAAGAATTATTGAAAACAGGGAGACTCTCTTATGTCGAGTTATATAAATGTAGAAATTTCTTGGAAATCGCTAAGCGGGCAGATGAAATGATTTCAGTTTCCCACATAGATAATAAAGAGCATGTAGAAAATGAGCACAATGAGCAAGACAATTTCAGTTTTGATTGGTTGATGCGTTTTTTTGATGCAGTAGGAAATATCAGTAATGAGGATTTACAGAATTTATGGGAAAAAGTTTTAGCAAGCGAAATTGTCAGGCCGAAGGCTTGTTCTCTTCGGACCTTGGATATGATCCGAAATATGTCTCTAGAAGAGGCAAATAATTCTGAAACCGGGCAGGGTTCTGGAAAGAAACCCGATAACGATGTTGTACCTGTAGTACGACATCATCACAAAGACCAGCGAAACGAGACAGGGGATGCGTCCACGGAACATCCGTACCCTGTTAGAAAGCTTAGCGGGCACTCGGTGTATGAACAGGTGGGACGAAGGAAGTTGGTACAGGATACCATTAGACACGGAAGGTTCACCATCATAGTTGAACAGAGGAATTATAGCCTTAATAAAGCAAAAGGAATGGATGTTTTATTAAAAAAACTCTTTTCAGCTATTCAGTACAAGATACTATGACTGTCATGCACTTTTAGCTCTGTTTTAAGAGGTAAATATTTAAAGAAAAGCCCATAAAATCAATGATTTAGGGCTTGACATTATAGGAAGGAGAAACATATTATGGAAATAGATATAATACGAGACAAATACGAAAAAAGATTGCAAAGTGAAGGTTTTTCTCTGTTGACTTGTGAAGAAAACCCTCTTGAATTCGAATTGGCTAATAATTTGGAGGTACTGATAAAAGAAAGCTCGGAATATTATTTAAAATGTCCAATCTGTGTAAGATTTTTTTGGATAGATAGCTTTGAAATAAATGCATGTGTCGCTAAGATAGATGATACTTATTGTGTTGGGTTATTTCGTGGAATAACCACTTCTCTTGTTGATCATATAAAAACATTTTATCAAACTGGGCTAGAGACGCTTGAGGGGATAGAAATTCCTAGCAAAAATCTTTGTTTTGATGTGCTTAAAGATGATAGTAAGCAGGGCAAGCTAGGAAATTACATATTTACTTTAGCTTTTTTTTATTTGGCTATGCATGAGTATGGTCATATTATGTGCGGACATTGTGACAAGGAGTTATCTACGCGTTTATTTTTTGAACAAAGCAAAGATATAAGAGGAGGCTATGATGCACAAGCTAAGGAATATATGGCAGATTTTTATGGAGTAGCGAATTCCTTAACTATGGTGCAGTGTTCTTTTCTTAGTCATTTACCGGATATTGGAATTATTACGTATTTATACATTACAGCTATACATTCTATTTTTTGGATATTTAATGTGAGAAAAGATCCATTGAAAGATTGTGATTGTTCTACTATGACACATCCACATCCTATGGTAAGAATGGGATATTTTTTTGGACTTATAGAGAATGAACTTCAACATTCACTAGAAATGTTTGAAAGACATGAAGAGTTAATAATAAAAGAAAGAGATGCAGCAGAGCAGATAACTAATGCGGCAATTGAAGATTTTTTGAATATTATTGGCAGAGGTGATATAACCTTTGCGGTAGATGACATGATAGGCGAAAAATGTGATGATGAGATAAGGAAGATATTAAAATCTGTACAAGAAATAAAAGAATATTATCGAGATGTTGCATTAATTGAGTATGAGTAGGAAATAGGTTCTTTTTATTGTTAGTTGAATTCAATTATGAAATGAAATAGATTTTATGGGAGATAATAAAAAATACCATTTAAAAAAGAATATGGTATTAGAAATTGTTGGAAAATAGATGGTTTTAAACAGGGGGCAGATGTGGATCATATGAGTCATATCTGTCCCTAAAGTTTTATAAAAAAATTTATTTACAGAAATACAGGTTTGGATTTCTCTTATTATTTATAGGGATACAAGATTCAAAAGCAAAAATATCAAATCTAATTTGCTTGAACGTTATCCTACAATAAACATTATAAACACTGTGTATTGTGTAGAAAGCCCGATTTTTCAATACTTATAAGATACTGGTACATATTAGTCAAATTTCCAGCGTGCATGGTCAGAATTAACATTGCGGTTGAGAGAAGTGATACCTTTAATTCCTTTTTCAGAATAAAGTTTCACTGTATTGGTAACCGTGGACATACAGACACAGTTTGTTTTAGCAGCTTGTTCATGTGTAAGGATTTTTCCATGTGCTTCATCCAAATCAATGATAATCTGGCATCTGTTTCGGACTGTTTTTGTTGTTTTATTTTTACGCATAACGGATTTCAACATTTTAAGTTCGTCATCCGTTAATGAAATTTTGTATTTTTTAGGTTTTGCCATGGGAATCATCGCCGTTTTTTTATCATATCATAAAACAACATGGTAAACCAGCTATATTTGATTATTTATCAACGATACATTACACTAGCTCTTCTCATGAGAATTGATACACAGTACACAAGTGTGTATTCCGTTCAAGTCCCTGCTTTCAAGGTATAAAGGAACAGGGGGACAGTTTACAGACGAACCTACAGGTAATTTGGACAGTAGAAATTGCTGGGCTATTGTTGGTTTATTTAGGCGTTTGGCTACTGAGCATAGCCAAACCATTATTATGATATCTCATAATAATGGTTTGATTCAGGCCACAGACAGAATAATTACACTATATGATGGCAAAATAAGGTGACATAATAAAGAAAAGAAGTTTCGTATTATTCTGCTTGGCTATAGCGGAATATTTAGGAGTGCGAAAATTTGGACATGTTGACCAACTAAAGTAAAATGGCTTATTATATGGTATTTTTTACACCATTTACCTTTTTTTAATTTGATAATTATTTTTTAGGAAAACATTGTGTCCGTATTCCGGAACTCAGATGGTGGGAGTCCCGTTTGCTTTTTGAACAGTCTGCTGAAATATAGTGGGTTATCATACCCAACAATTGACGCAACTTCAGCAACAGAATACGTGGTGGTTCGGAGCAGTGTCTTTGCATTTGTAATCCGGAGATTTAATATATACTGCATGGGAGTTACACCGTTGTAGCGTTTAAAGCTGCGGATAAACCAGCTCGTACTAAGGTGTTTGTCCATGGCGTATTGTTCAATGGAGATTTCTTCTGTAAAATGTTCGCTGAAATACTGTGTGGCCTCCTCCATTTCTTTTTGCAGCATCCGGTTCTGGGAGGAGATGCCAATAGGGGTCTGCCGGCTGATCAGGAGGAATAGTTCACGGAGCAGGAGTGATAAATATTCCTCAAAATGCGGGCGGATAAGCTGGAGTTCCTGGATCATTTTTCGGAAAAGCTGGTGGTATTCGGTAGAGTTGCCAGTTTGCATAATCCGTCCGGACTCAAATAAATGATACTCTTTTAAAATATTTTTTACATTGCTCCCGGTAAAATGAACCCAATACACTTCTGTCTGGTCTGTACCGTAGTAAACATATTTTTGCATCTCCCTGGGGCGGTACAAAAGCATGTGACCTGCCTCAATAATCTCCTCTTTGCCGTCAAGAAAAAAATGCCCTTTTCCGGCTACGATATATAATAGTTGATAGTCAATCCGTCCCCTGGGCCGGTAGGTGGGCAGTTTGGGCTGGTGAATCAGTCGGTAGGTGCCGCAGCTTCCCACAACCAAAGGCCTGCTCTTATCTTTGAAATCCAGTAATGAATTGTGCAGATAACCGGAATTTATATACATGATATTCCACTTCCTTTGAAATCATTGGTTTGTTTCTAACAGCAAGTGTATCATTATGTATATATTTTGTGCAATAGAGTTTATAGATAAATTGATAAAAAAAGTGTAGAATAAGCAGTGGAACAAGGGGAAACAAAGAAAGTTAAGAGGAGAGTGTAACAATGAAGAAAGCAATTTTGGTATGGACCGCTATTATGACGGCCGGTATGCTGGCACTGGCAGGATGCGGGAAGAAAGAAACTGGACAGGCAGGAGAATATACAAACCTGGCAGATAAAGAGTCCAGAAAAGCTGTTGTGGGAGAACTGGAGGCGTGCGGTGTAACAAAAGAACAGACAGCGACACTTGAAAAATGGGCAGAGGATTATCACGAGATAACAGCTAAGTCGTACTCGTATCCCAAAGGATTTACAGTCCTTCCGAAAGACGGGATGGATTACAGTTCTATTTTGATGGATGATTCTGCGAAACCGTATTCCTATCTGCAGGTATCAAACTGTCGCCTGACCGCTTTTAACCTGATAAAGAACCAGCTGACAACAGCGGGTACTGGGAATGATACGGATTTGTGGTTGATGTTTGATATTGATGCCATTGATACGATGCCGGAATATCAGCTGACAAAAGAGGAAAGAGCAGATTTTCTGACACTTTTTAACCAGGTGTCTGTGGAGAGAACTTCAACTTTAGAGGAGCATGAGCAAAAAATCCAGGAGGCATGGAAAGAACGGGACATTCAAATCAGTGGGGACAAACTTTCCCTGATCAGCGTGTATCTGCACGCACCGGAGGATCAGGCACGTTTTGTAGGACACACGGGTGTTCTGGCGGACACAAAAGATGGACTGCTCTTTGTAGAAAAATATAGTGCTATGGATCCGTTCCAGGCAACGTATTTTAAAGACCGGGCAGAACTAAAAGAATATCTGCTGGCACGTCCGGATTTGTATGGAGATAAAACGGAACTGGCGCCCATTATTATGGAAAATGGGAATGTGATGGAGTAAAAGAAGAACAGGAAAGCAATCATAAGACCGGTGTATCTGAAAAAATTTCGGGTATGCCGGCTTTTTATTTGGCGAATCATAGAAGTGGAGTTGTGGTACTGCTGTATTATTTTGTGCATATAGAGGCTCATAGAGTTTATGGACGAAATGTGTAAAAAGGGCGTAAAATAACGATAAAACAAAGGAAAAATAAAGATGATAAAGGAGGAACACAGTGTGATTGTGCCAAGACATTATGAGGACTTAAAAATAGTGCATGAGAATACCATGCCTTATCGAGCTTATTATATGCCGTCTTCCCATGATATGGGACCGCTGGTAGAAAATCGGTATGCTTCAGACCGGGTTACCGAGTTGAATGGGACATGGCAGTTTCAGTATTTTAAGAGCATCTATGATTTAGAGGAAAAGTTTTATGAACTGGGGTATGACTGCAGCAAGTTTACCAAGGTGGAAGTGCCGGGGGTATGGCAGAATTATGGGTATGACAGCCACCAGTATACCAATGTGAGATACCCGATTCCTTTGGACCCGCCGTATGTGCCACAGGAGAATCCATGCGGAGCCTATATCAAGAAGTTTGTATATCAGAAACCAGAAAAGGCTCCGAAAGCATATTTGAATTTTGAAGGTGTGGATTCCTGCTTTTATGTCTGGGTGAATGGAACGTATGTGGGCTATAGCCAGGTTTCCCACGCTACAAGCGAATTTGATGTGACGGATGCTTTGGCAGATGGAGAAAATACCTTAGCGGTGCTGGTTCTGAAATGGTGTGATGGGACTTATCTGGAAGACCAGGATAAATTCCGCATGAGTGGGATTTTCCGGGATGTATATCTTCTGAACCGCCCGGAACAGGTGATTTATGACTACTTTACAACCACGGAACTTCGAGAAGGACAGGCAGTGCTTACGGTGAAAGCCCGCTATCAGGGACAGACGGTGCCTGCAAAGCTGACGCTTTATGATGCAGATCATAAAGCGGTTGTCTCACAGGTACTGAATGAAGAAGCGGGTACGGAATATACTCATAAAGCGGTGATGTTGGTAAAAGAACCGAAGCTGTGGAATCCGGAACAACCATACTTATACACCCTGGTCCTGGAAACAGAAGGGGAAGTGATTACAGACCGGATTGGCATCCGGGAAATCGTTGTAAAAGATGCAGTTCTCTATGTGAATGGAACTGCCATAAAATTCAAAGGTGTGAACCGACACGATTCAGACCCGGTGACTGGCTTTGTGATTGGGCTGGAACAGATGAAAAAAGATCTGCAGATGATGAAAGAGAGTAACTTCAATGCAGTCCGTAGCAGCCATTATCCCAATGCACCTTATTTTTATCAGCTTTGTGATGAATATGGATTTTTTGTGATTGCAGAGGCAGATAATGAAAGTCATGGAACCCAGTCTCAGTATTTAAAGGATTCCAGTTGGGAAAATGTAAGCCGGAAATGGAATGAAAGAATTTCGGATAACCCGGACTTTATCCCGGCTACTATGGACCGTACAAAACTTTGTGTACACCGGGAGAAAAACCGCCCCTGTATTATCATCTGGTCTATGGGAAATGAATGCGGTTATGGATGTACTTTTGAGGAAGCATTAAAGTGGACAAAAAGTTTTGACCCTGCCAGACTGACCTGTTATGAAAGTTCTTTTTACCGTAATGATAGAAGGAAATATGATTACACCAACATTGACATTTTTAGCCGGATGTATCCTTCCCTGGAGGAAATCCAGGAGTATATGGAGAAGAAGCCGGATAAACCGTTTCTGTTGATTGAATACTGCCATGCCATGGGAAACGGACCGGGAGACTTGGAAGACTACTTTAAAATGATTTATAAGTATGATGTTCTCTGCGGCGGTTTTGTGTGGGAATGGTGCGACCATGCTATCTATCAGGGACAGGATGCCAATGGAAAAGAAAAATACTTCTATGGCGGGGATTTTGGGGAAGAAGTCCATGATGGAAATTTCTGCATGGACGGGCTGGTATATCCAGACCGGACACCTCATACCGGGCTTTTGGAATACCAGAATGTATATCGTCCGGCAAGAGCCGTATCTTTCTGTCAGAATACAGGGAAACTGTGTCTGGAAAACTATATGAATTATGTGGATTTGAAGGATTATCTCTACCTGACCTATGAAGTCAATTGTGACGGTAAGCTGCTGGAGAAAAAGCAGTTGGAACTTAAGGAGTCTATCCTACCCCGAAAAAAGGGAACGGTTCAACTGAAGATATGTGTTCCGGAATGCGGAAAGTGTTACCTGAAGGTATCTTATCACTTAAAACAGGAAAATGCCATTGTTGTTCCAGCAAGTGTGATGGGATTTGATGAAATTCTGCTAGAAAATAAAGACGAAAGAAATCAGCAGGCAGTGAAGTTGTTAGAATACAGAAAAGAAGATGCTGTGTCTATGCAGGTTTTGGAAACAGATCGGTTCCTTACGATTGAAACAGAGAAGTTCACGTATCTCTACAGTAAACTTTCCGGATTGTTTGAACAGTTATGTTTGAATGGAGAGGAACTGCTGGCTGCACCAATAGAAGTAAACATCTGGAGGGCGCCAACAGACAATGACCGGAAGATGAAGTTGGAATGGATAGCAGCAGGATATGACCGGAGCAAAACCAGAGCCTATGATACAAAATGGGAAATAAGTGGTGAAAGTGTTATCATTCACAGCACTATGTCTGTGGCGGCAGTAGCACTTCAGAAGGTTCTGGATATAGAAACTGAGTGGAAGGTACAGAGCACCGGAGAAATTTTTGTAAATATGCAGGTGAAAAAAGATATGGAATTTCCGCAGCTTCCAAGGTTTGGACTTCGGCTATTTTTAAAGGAAGAATATGAAAGCTTGAAGTTCTATGGCCTTGGTCCTCACGAAAGCTATGTGGATAAACGCAGATCCTGCAGTCATGGTCTTTATGAAACGACAGTAGCAGAGCAGCATGAAGATTATCTGCGACCACAGGAAAATGGAAGTCATACAGATTGTGATTATGTGATGATGGAAACGGAAGGCCGGACTTTTGGAGCCGTATCATCCAGACCATTTACCTTTAACGTGTCTTATTATACACAGGAAGAGCTTACAGAAAAGGCACATAATTTTGAACTGGAAAAATCGGGAAGTACCATTGTCTGTCTGGATTATGCACAGAATGGCATTGGCTCCAACAGCTGCGGACCGGAACTTCGCAAGGAGTACCGGTTAGAGGAAGAAACCTTTGCATTTGATATGAAGCTTTTATTTGGGAAGGAATGGTAAGAGCACATGAATGAGAAAAAATATTTAAAATGGTACAACAAAGTAGGGTATGGATCCGGGGATATTGCAGGAAACGTGGTTTATGCGTTCCTGTCCTCCTTTGTCATGATTTATCTGACCAATACGGTAGGATTGAACCCTGGAATTATCGGAACTCTGATCGCAGTGTCGAAATTATTTGATGGGGTTACAGATGTATTCTTTGGCTCGCTGATTGATAAGACAAAGAGCAGACTGGGCAAGGCAAGACCTTGGATGCTGTATGGATATATTGGCTGTGCAGTAACACTGGTGGCTATTTTTGCTATTCCTACAAATATGGGTGAGTTTGCCCAGTATGCCTGGTTCTTTATTGCCTATACCTTGTTAAACGCAGTTTTTTATACTGCGAATAATATTGCCTATTCTGCTTTGACAGCCCTGGTAACAAAAAACAGCAAGGAACGGGTACAGATGGGCTCCTATCGCTTTATCTTTGCTTTTTCAACCAGTCTTTTGATCCAGTCCCTGACGATTGGATTTGTGGAATGGATGGGTGGTGGAGCTGCCGGCTGGAGAATGGTTTCCATTGTTTATGCAGTAATCGGACTTGTAGTGAATACCATTTCCGTATTTTCAGTGAAGGAACTGCCGGAAGAAGAATTAAATGATGGAAAAGCATCTGGAGCAGATGAGAAATATTCCCTGATTGATGCCGGGAAGCTCTTGTTTACAAACAAGTATTATGTGATGATCTGTGCTACTTATATTTTACAACAGATTTATACCGCTATGTTAAATATGGGGATTTATTATATGACCTATATCCTGTTTAATGAAAATCTGTACGGCGTATTTTCCTGGGCGATTAATATCCCTCTGATTATTGCACTGCTGGTTACACCGTTTTTAGTGGAAAAATGGAAGGGAATGTATAAACTGAATTTGACCGGATATGTGATTGGAACGATTGGAAGAGCCCTGGTTGTAGTAGCCGGTTATCTGGGAAGTGTGCCATTAATGCTTTTGTTTACCGGTATTGCAGCCTTTGGTATGGGACCATGGCAGGGAGATATGAATGCAGTGATTGCTTCCTGTTCGGAATATACGTATCTGACAAAGAAGAAAAGAGTAGATGGAACCATGTATTCCTGTACCTCTCTTGGTATTAAACTGGGCGGTGGAATTGGAATTGCCATTACCGGCTGGCTTCTGGACCTCAGTGGTTTTGACGGAACACTGGCGGTGCAGAGTGATTCCTGTATTCAGATGCTTCAGATTATGTATCTTTGGGTTCCGGTGGTGATTGCTCTTATTATTACTTTTATCATGTCCAAAATGAATGTAGAACGTGCCAATGAGAAACTCCTGCAGGAGCAGGCCCTTAAAGAGGAAGATGATAATTGGTACAATTAAAATAAGCAGCATAGAAATTCATAATTTTTTCTAAATAGTTGATCAGTTTTTTCATGTTGGTGTCCTCCTTTCTTGATTTCTGAGTTTATTATAACGGACAGGTGGAAAACCTGCGTGCCAAATCAAAAAGAAATGTAGCCAATTCTTGAAAGGGGGAAGAAACATCATGCAGCCATCGTATGAGGAACAAAAAGAGAAATTCAGTATCATAAAGAAAAAGCCACACCATGTTCCTCCCCACCTGCACAATGCCATTGAACTTGTTTATGTCACACAGGGAGAACTGGAGCTTGGCGTGGGATATGAACCAATGTCATTAACTTAACGAGAATTCAGATCTTATGTCTGAATTCTTTTTTTCTACCAGTAACTAAATTTTTTTAATAGCACTTGACAAGTACCTCAAAGTGTGCAGTTTTTTTAATTAGAAACTATTGATTCACTTTCACATAATCAAGGAGGTACTTTATGAAATACTCTAATGTTGTTAAAGCAATGCTATTCACTTCCATTCATGAGCTTGCTGCCAACCCCGAACATTATGTGCTCCATCCCGGCAAAGACTTTTCACGTAATCGAAAACTGGGATTCCAAGTCTTCTCCTTATGCTCCTGACCATGGAAGGAGACTGTATTAAGGAAGAGCTCTACCGCTATTTTGGGCGTTCTACGGATACCCCTTCAAAAGCTGCCTTTTACAAACAACGAAAAAAGGTGAAAGAGGATGCCTTTAGAAGCCTTCTCGTTTCTTTTACTCAAAAATGTCAAAAGAAGTTGTTGAAAGGCAAATATTCCCTGGTCGCATGCGATGGTTCTGCAGCTGATATTTTCAGGAATCCCGATGATTCGGATACGTTCTTTGAACCAAACGGAAAGTCCACCAGAGGATTTAACCAAATCCATATCAATGCTTTCTTTTCTGTTCTGGACAAAAAATTTACGGATCTCCTGATCCAGCCTGCCCGCAAACGTAATGAATACAGCGCATTCTGCCAGATGGTTGATCGCTCCGAATCAGATACCCCTGTCATTTATTTGTGTGACAGAGGATATGCCTCTTATAATGCGTTTGCACATGTCATTGAAAGTGGGCAGTTCTTTGTCATGCGCTGTACTGACGACAAGACGGAAAAAATCCTGGGGTTTCCTTTAGATAATATCCAGCAACTTGATTATCATGTGGAACGTATTTTATCCAGATCTCAGTCAAAGAAAAAACGACTTCATCCTGAACAGGAGGAACAATACCGGTTTGTATGCAAGAATGTCCCTATGGATTATATTACACAAGGCCATCCCGAATGCAGACTGTCCCTGCGAATCATCCGGATTGAATTGTCAGATAGCTGTTACGAAAACCTGATCACAAATCTTCCGGAGCTTGATTTCGACTTCGATGATCTCAAGGACTTGTACCATCTGAGATGGGATGAGGAAACTTCTTTCCGTGACCTGAAATACCCGCTGTGTCTCAAAGCATTTCATTCCCAAAAATATGAATACATTATACAGGAAGTATGGGCAAGGGCAATCCTGTACAATTTCTGCTCGGAAATCGCTATGGCGGTAGAGATCCCTGAAAAAAAGAGGAAATATGTTTATCAGGTCAATTATTCGGAAGCAATCAAAATATGTAGGGATTTTTTGAGAATACATGATGGAACAACATTAGACGTAGAGGGCCTGATTGCTCAGAATATTCTGCCAGTCAGGCCCGGACGAACCTTCCCTCGCCAAGCAAGGTTCAAACTTCCAATCAGCTTCTGTTACCGAAATTAACAAAAGCTGATTGAAACATAATAAATATACTTCAAAATGAGACGAATGAAAATGATTTTTTTTAATTTCATAAATTCGTCTTGTTATGATACCTTTTTATTCCCATAAATCTATACATTGCATCATAGAATCGCGATTGCTCCTAAATTTAAAGCATTCCATCCGCATTTCGGAGTAAAAATCCCCCCTTCTTTTTCTTAAGTTGATAGAAAATCTGATCACAAGCAACAGATCACACTATTATTAGAAGTTAAGTTAATGACATTGGATATGAACTGTACCACATGGAAAAAGGAGACTTTGCTATTGTGTTCCCGGATCTGATTCATCATTACCAGGTGTTTTCAAAGGGAGAGAACGAGGTGTACCAGTTTTATGCCTCTCTGGAATTAAGTGGTCCGTTCATGTCACTTCTTCAGAAGAAATGTCCGGAAAACCCGGTGATTGCCAGGGCAGAATTGCATGAGGAAGTAAAAAATGCCATGGGATGCCTGATAAAGGATAAGAAGGTCAGCGGGGTTGTGGGACAGGCTTATTTACAGATTATATTATACCGGTGCAGGGAAAACTTTCGGTTCATAGAAAAAGACAGTGTGGGGAGTGATGATTTGATATATGCAGCCATGGCCTATCTGCTATCTCATTTTCAAGAGGAACTTACATTGGGAAAAGTGGCAGAGGCTCTGGGAGTAAATAAGTATACCCTTTCAAAAATTTTTTCCGGTATCTTTCATACAAACTTTAATCAGTATCTCAATGAAATTCGGCTAAATTATGCTACTTCACTGTTGGAAAACACCGAAATGCGAATTACCGATATTTACCTGGAAGCTGGTTTTGAAAGCCAGAGAACTTTTAACCGGACATTTCAGCAGCGGTACAACCGGACACCGAGTGAGTATCGAAAGCTATGTTTTGAAAAATGGAATATGGGAAAGCAGGAAGAGCCGCAGGAACTATAGGGGAGATAGTTTCTGCGGATGTAAACAACAGAGCATATCAGAAGGCATATCTGTTTTTGTTTTAAGAAGTTATGTACATATTGAGAACATGAAAAAAAGTAATAGTTAGAAAGTCATTATCGGGTATTTAAGATAGTCGTTTTTGCGTGTGACCAGCAAAACTGCGGACTACATTGCTGGTGCAAGTTAGAGCACAGTAATTGCCAGTGAGAGAAAAATATTGTAGAGTATTGCATACTTATTTGCAAGAAACCGAAATTTATCACGATTTTTTAGTAATCCATTCTATTAGTGAATTATATGCTCTTTATTATTGGGATATTCATTCATCTGATAGTGCTAAAATGGGACATAAAAATTATTGGATAATCATGCTGCTGCTGGATGGAACAGTAAGTGAAGCGAAAGTGTTGGATTTTTTGGATATAAGTTACGATTTGATTGATGAAATGCTACATAGTGGGAATACGGAAAAACGGTTTACTCAGAGATATTTTGATAGTGATCAGTTTGAGAGCTGAGCAGGGGGGTATTTGAAAGGAAAATAAGAAGTAACAGGAAGAGCATTATCGCTAAAAACGGTAGTGCTTTTTTTGTGCATAAAATTGGCATTAACCTATAGCCTTTTTTATTCAATATATGACGGTAGGTAGTTGTGTGAAGAGAATCATATATTATCTTATGGAATTAAAGTACTGTGATTACTGAGAAAGATTTAACCATAAAAAACAAACCAAAAACAAATCAAAAACGAATTGAAATCAAACCCAAATAAATCGTTTATCTATTATACTAAATATAGCAATTGAAGCAAATTTAAAAATGAAAGGCGGAAAATAGACGTTTGAATGTAAGGAAAAGAGGACTATTGTATATCGGAAGAAATAAAAGAAAAACAGGATTGCTTTTTATGATTTTTTTACTAGTTTCTACACTGTGTTTATTGTGTACAGTAATTGCAAAAGAAGCAAGTGTATCAGTGAAGAGGATTAGAGAATCTATTGGTGGGGAAATATATATTCGTCCAACTCAAAATAGCATTGTAGATGAAAATGGAAATGTATCTGTAGGAATGGAAGATTTGTCAATTACAGAAAAAACAATTCAAAAGATTTTGAGTGATTCTAGAATTCAGTATTGGAATAGTGTGAATTATGGATATGCTAAATCAAAGCAGATTATGTTTCTTCCAGGAAAAGACGATAATCCTGAAACTAATATGGGGAGAATCCAAAGTACAAATTACTCGGAATTACACAATTCTTTTATAGACAAAACATGGAAGTTAAAAGAAGGAGAACATATTATCGAGGGTGATAAAGAGAAAATTTTGATTACAGATAGTTTGGCAGAAACAAATGGATTAAAGGTTGGCGATATAATTACTTTGGAAAGTTCTGAATTGAAAGAAAAAGACGGAATTTACTGTGATGGAATTACGGAGGATCGAGAAGCGATTCAGGTAAAAATCAAAGGAATTTATTCTACAAAAGAGGAAAACGTACAGGATGTTCCAACAGCAGGGATGCCAGAAAATAATATCATAGCAAGCTTTGATGTTTTAGAAAAACTAAAACAAGTAGAAGCCGGAACATATAAAGGAGAGCAGCATTTTTTTGTGAAAGATCCAAAACAGATGAAGGATATAGAGCAACAAATGAGAGCGATTCCTGATATAGACTGGAGCAAATATTTTATTTATTCCAATGATTTTAAATATAGTAAAGTTTCTGAAAACATGGAAGAAACAGAGACACTAATGAAAACTCTGAGAAGTGCTGCCTATAGTGTGGGTATTTTAATTTTATTCTTGATGCTGATTATTAATATTCGCAATAGGAAAAGAGAAGCAGGAATTTACCTTTCCATTGGAATTTCAAAATGGAAAACAGTAATTCAATATTTATGGGAAATCATGTTGATATTCATACCAGCATTTCTTATAGCAATATTTGTTGCAGAAGGTATATCTGGAATAGTAGCAGATAAATTATTTGTGGAGGTTCCAGAAAAATTGATATCAGTACAAACATTAGGGCTAAATAATGTTATCACAAATGGTGGACTGAAAATTTTAGACATTATTATATGGGGATGTATGGAAACCGTAGGAATATGTGGAGCAGTAGTTTTAGCAGCTATTCCAATTTTAAGACTACAACCGAAAACTATTTTGAGTCAAATGGAATAGCAAGAAAGTAGAGGAAAGAATATGAACTTTTTTAAAAGAGCATTCAAATATTGTGTTAGACACAAAATAAAAAATGTTATTTTATTTTTACTTATAGCCGTGATTGCTACCTTTTTGGTTTTAAGCGTTTCGATTTTTCAATCATCAGAAAAAGCGACTGTAAATGTTAAAGGAGACGTAAGTGGAAAGTTACAACTGACGATTGATGAAGAGGGAAACTATGGAGAAGGTACGCAAGATCAGTTTGGAACAAGCTACGTTTATAATGGAGATAAGATTACGCCAGAATTAATAGAGGCGATCCAAAATGTAGAAGGAGTTGTTGATTGCAATTCAGAAACGCCACAATGTTATTATGGAGCAGCAGTGAATTTTAAGTATTTTTCAGGCTCGTTTGGTGGAGGGTTTACCCCATATGGTGATGTGTCAGGAATTACATGTGTTCTTTCTTCAGAAAAATCAGAGAAATTTGAAAATGGAACATTTAAACTTAAAGAAGGAAGACATATTAAACCGGATGATAAGTATGTTGCATTAATGCCGGATGTTTTAGCTGAGTATAATCATTTGTCAGTTGGGGATAAAATTGAACTTTATCTGCCAGATCCAGCCGAATGCAAAGTTGAATTAGAAATTATAGGGATTTACGAAGGGGCCGAAGGAGCGCAGAGCGATTCCATGTTTATGAGTGATATAGCTTCGAATGTACTATATACAGACTTTAACCCTGGAAATGATGCATATAAAGAATATGATTATTTGGATTTAACTATTTATGTGGAAGATCCAGTAAATATTCAAAACGTGTATGACAGGATTATGAAGTTACCAGAAATACAAGGAAAGACCTTGAAACTTACAATTGACAATTCTGACTACGAACAGATTGTAAATCCATTTACAAAAGTGCAGCAGGTTTTACGGATTTTGATTATCGTAGGTATATTAGTAGGGATTATCGTTTTGGCATTGATTTTGAATATATGGATTCGCAATAGGAAACAGGAGATTGCAATCTTAGTTGCACTCGGAAATAGTAAAAAGAATATTTTTGGACAATTTTTATGCGAAGTATTAGGAATAGCAATACCTACATTTGCATTAGTTGCAGTGGTAACAACTACCATGAGAAAAACTTTGAATAATATTATTATCCAGTTGATAGGAGAAAAAGATATTTCGTTTGTGTTGCAAATGGATTTCTATCAAATATTATTCATGTGTATTGTAGGAACTTTGATTATAGTGCTTGCAGTATTCATTGCGGCATATTTCATTTTAAAGCAAAAACCGCTAGAGTTGTTGTCCAAAGCAGATTAATGGTAATTGAAATGAGGAAAAGATATGGCATTATTAGAAATAAGAAATCTTAGATATGGTTATGAAAAAAACAAGAATATTTTGAAAGGGATTACAGCTGATTTTGAGAAAGGAAAGTTCTATGCAATCTTAGGACCATCTGGTTGTGGTAAAAGCACATTGCTGTCTTTGATTGGTGGATTGGATACCCCTGGTGGAGGCGATATTCTGTATGACGGTCAAGATTTGACGAAGATAGGATTGCAGAATCATCGGAGAAACAATGTTGCATTTGTATTTCAAAATTTTAATTTATTGGAATATATGACCGCAGCAGAGAATGTGGAACTTATTTCAGAGTTACCAGCATTACCAATTTTAGAAAAAGTAGGATTATCTAAAGAAGAGGCTAAAAGGAATGTCAAACAATTATCTGGTGGACAACAACAAAGAGTAGCTGTTGCAAGAGCTTTGGCATCGGAAAGACAACTTTTATTAGCAGATGAGCCAACAGGAAATTTGGATGAAGAGATGGCAAAAGAAATTACACTGATTTTAAAGGAAAGTGCACATACGCATGGAAAATGTGTGATTGTCGTAACGCATTCTTTAGAATTAGCTAGTGAAGCGGATATTGTAATATCTTTGAAAAATGGAAAATTAGTGAATAAGCAGAGAGAATAAGTAAGTTATCAAAAATGGTGGGGAAAGAAAATGAAAAACAGGAGAGAAAAAAAATATATATTTCAATTAATGTTGCGATATAAAAAAGAATTGATTTTAAATACAGTGTTGAGTTTTTTTCTCCTAGCCATCTATATGGTGACACCGATTTTAGAACAGAAAATTATTGATGAAGGAATTTTGTCAAAAGACTATGTGATTTTATTAAAGTTAGTATTTATAGCGGCATTTATTGGTATAGTGGGATATTTTATCCAGTATATACAAATGCATATTCAATCAGGAGTTGCAGCAGCGTTTCGAAGTTCTTTGAAAGTAGAAGCTCTTTCACATGCATTACGGCTAAAGATGTGTTATTTAAAAAAATATAGTATGTTAGCGTTGATGTCAGATGCGAACAATGATGTCAATAATATGTCCAGAGTTTGTAGCAGTGATGTTATTGGTATTTTCATAGAATTTATTAATGTCATTGGATATTTCATTGGATTACTGTTTTTAAGCTGGAAACTTAGCTTACTTGTTTTGTGTATTGTGCCTTTAAAAATATTTATTTCGAGTTTTTGTGAAAGATTAAGTAAAACATGGATTGAGAAACTTCTTCAAATTCAAAAAGATATTTCTAGATGGCAGAGTGATAATTATTCTGGTGTTGAAGAAATAAAGAATTGGGATATGTACGAGCACATAGAAGCGCAGTTTCAAGTTTTGTCCAAAAAGAGAGAACAGTATGATAAAAGGGTTGCGATGCTGACATCATTAGATTCATGTTTAAAACAAGGCAGCGAAAAAATATTATTTACAGTAATATATATGGTTGCCGCATCTCAGATATGGAATGATCAATTGACCATAGGAACGTTGATGGCCTTTATTCAATATGCAGGTTGTATTTTGACACCTATTGATGTTATCACTGCATTAAAAATGGTGATTGCAAATATTATACCTTCTACAAGAGATTATATAGAATTCATGAATATGGAGGAGGAAAATTTGCATAGTGGTAATATTGTAGCACAAGTACCACAAAAAATCATATTTAACAAAATCCATTTTTCTTATGATCGTCAAGAGGTTCTGCGAGATTTTAATTTGGTATTGAACCGTGGAGAGAAGGTTGCATTAGTGGGGCTAAATGGAAGTGGAAAAAGTACTCTTGTTAATCTTCTATTGCGCTATTATAGTCCACAAAAAGGAAATATTTTATTTGACACAAAAGATGTTAAAGAATTTTCACTTGATGACTACAGAAAAAAGTTTAGTATAATGCGGCAGAAGGTATTTTTATTTAATGCTACTATACAAGACAATATTTATATGTTCAAAAATGAGTATGAAAAAGAGAGATTTTCCTTTCCTGAAATATTAGGCTTTGTCGACGATTTGCCGCAAGGAGGACAAACTTCAGTAGGGTTTGATGGGACTCAATTATCAGGAGGTGAAAAACAAAGGGTTGCATTGGCGCGTTGTTTAAAGAAAGATGCAAATATTTTAATCCTAGATGAAGCGACATCAAATTGTGATGTTGCAATGGAGAATGTATTTATAAAATCGATTAAGGAAGATAAACATGATTTTTTAATATGCATTACACATAATTTTAGAATTCTAGAGGAATTTGATAGGATCATTTTGCTGAAGGATGGAAAAATTTTTGCAGATGGTACATTTCATGAAATAAGCTCTCAAATACAGGGAATGGAAAGTCAAGTACCGGCAGAACATAAAAAAAAGTTAAGGAAGAGAATTGAAAATGAAAGGGAAAATTTATTACAAAACATTTAAAACACCAGAGGCTTGTTATGTATATGATAGGCGTTCAAACAAAATTTTAAAAATAACAGATGAAGCTTATGAAGAATTAAGTAATAATGGCTTGGATATGAAAAAGCGGAAAAGATTTCAGGAAAAAGGATATCTATTAGAAGATACTTTGGAAAAGATTGAACATCCGGATACAGAGCTTTTAAAGCATTCATTGCAATCAAAGATGCAGTATATAATTTTGCAAGTGACACAAGAATGTAATTTGAGATGCAAATATTGTGTATATGGTGGAGGCTATGAAAACAGAACACATGCACATGAATTTATGACTTGGGATTTAGCCCAAAAATCGTTGGATTATTTTTTAGAACATAGTGGTCAAATGGAAGAACTTACAGTGGGATTTTATGGTGGTGAGCCAATGCTGCAAATGGATTTAATAAAGAAGTGTGTAGCTTATATGGAAATGCGCGTTCCAGATAGAAGGGTTGGATATACTATGACAACAAATGGAACGTTGCTTACAGTAGAAAGAGCAAAATATCTTTTAGAGAAGGATTTTAATGTTGTGATTAGTTTGGATGGTGCGAAGGAGGATCACGATAAAAATCGTGTATTTAAAGATAGTGGAAAAGGTTCTTTTGAAGTCATTATGAAAAACTTAAATGAAATTAAAAAAGAATGTCCAGAGTTTTTGAAAAAAGTATCTTTTAATACAGTGTTAAATTCAAACTGTGATTTTTCGTGTGTAAGAGACTATTTTAGTATGGATGAACTCATGCAAGATGCAACGTATGTTTTGAATTTGGTTGAAGAAAATGGTGCAAAAGAAGAAATTTTGTATAGCGATTCATTTCGGATAGAGTATCAATATTCCCATTTTTTGATGTTTATGTATATGTTAGGAAAATGCGATAGAAAATATATACTGAATTCTCAAATACAGGAAATGGAATATTATCAATACATATATCAAACAATGAAAGAATCTGATTCTTTAAAGAAAACAGGTCATCATAACGGACCATGTATTCCGGGAGGACGTAGATTATTTGTTTCTGTGGCGGGTAATTTTTATCCATGTGAAAAAGTAACCGAAGGACCAGGAATGAGAATTGGAAATATAGAAGAAGGAATAGACATAGATGCATCTAAAAAGTTGTTAAATATAGGAGCTGTTACAGCAGAACAATGCAAGGATTGTTGGGCTTTAAGATTGTGTGGTCAATGCGCAGCAAAGTGTACAGAAAATGGAGAGATATCATGCAAGAAAAAATTATATCAATGTGTACAGTCCAAACAAATGGCAATGAATGATTTAAAAGTTATTTGTATGTTGCGAGAATTTGGATATGATTTTGAGGGGGAAGTAGTATGAAAGTATTGATGATTTATCCGTATGTTCCGACATTACGTTTTTTAAAAGACTTTGCTGAGATGATAGAAAACTATCAAAAGGTTATCCTTATACCTCTTAGCGGTACTGAAAGGTCGAAAGTCTTAAAGAAAAATACTAATATATGGGAATATTTGGACAATTGGGAAGAAGGAATGTATGAAGCGGATACAATATTGCTACTGAATGGACTATATTCTGGAGAAAAATATGAAGAAATTATTGATTTTGGAATTGATAAGGAAAAGGAAATTTTAGTAGAAAAAACGGTTTGGGATATTTTAGATGATGGCAGAAGAGAAAAAGTCCATCTGTTATTTGATTCGGATACATGGAAAGAAATACCGCCCGACACTGCATTACGAGAACTTGACATACCTATCATCTCTGTAATGGGAATGGGACCAAATACAAATAAATTTTATATGCAGCTTGCTTTGAAAAAATATTTTGAAGAAAAAGGATACCAGACCTTAGTTGTAGGTAGTAACGAATTAAGCAGCTTATTTGGTATATCTATTTTACCAAGTAGTATGTTTGAAAACATTAGTTTTCGTCAAAAAATATTAATTTTAAATCAGTATATTTGTGAGAAGGCAAAAGAATATCGTCCGGATATTATTATTATTGGCTGTCCAGGTGGGATTATGCCTTATGATCGTCATGTTAATAACGGATTTGGAGAAATTCCTTTAGTTGTTTCAAAAGCTATTCCAATAGATATAAACATACTTCTTACATATTACATACGGAAAGAACTGTTAGACACAGAGTATATAGCATCCATAAAAAAATATTGTGAAGAGAATTTTGAAACAAGTAATGTTTTCTTGGGGATGACAGGTGTAGATGTTCAATATAATGAGGAACGGAATCAGGTAGAATATATGTTTCTTGATGAAAAGACAGTCCAAGAAAGTACTGGAAGGGATTTGGAAATCTTTAATATGATGAAGCGAGAAACTCCTAGAGAAATATGCAGTATTATAGAAAATATTTTGAAAGTTGATTTTGAAGTAGTATGAGGTAAGATATGGAACAAAAAGAAATAAAAGATATGATAAAAGAGATTGTATGCATGATATCAGGAAAAAAGATGGAGATTGTTGATGATATGAGTCTTTTTAAATATATTAACGCCTTGGATGCAGTTTATGTAGTAATGGAGATTGAGAAAAGGACTGGAAAGAATCTGTCAGGCAAATTTAAAAACAAATCGGATGTTATGACGGTGAATGGTTTAACAAAATTATTGCTATAACTACTTATATGTATGTTTATAGATAATCTTTTATGAGAGGGGGGAATCAGCGATGAAGAAATTAGCAAAAGTACATAATCGTAAAAATACGGTTAAAGCACTTAAAACTTGTGGTTGCCTTTGCATTTGCAATTGCAGAAGCTCAAAGACAAAATCATCAGTAAGTTACAATGGTTCTGTAGCTGGCGGTGCTATTACAAGTGTGAACTAAAAGGTGTGGGATTATCGGGAGTATTTCTGATAATCCCCTCTTTTTATGGTATAATGAAAAACAAGTAATTTGAAATAAAAACAAAATTACTTTTATAATAGACTTTAAAGGAGTTGGAATAATGAAAATTGTAGTAATAGATACAGGAATAAAACAATCATTTGCACAATATGTAGATGAGTTTTATTACATAGAAGGGCAGGAAGTTTACAAAGGAAATAAGGATACAGAAAACGATCATGGAGGTATATGTGCAGCAATTATAAAGAAATATTTCACAGAAAGTGAAATAGTCAGTATGCAGATATTGGATGAAAATGGAAAAACAGATATAGACCGATTATTGTTAGCATTGGAATGGTGCTTAAAACAAGAAATTAACATTATTTCCTTGAGCTTAGGTAGTGTGTTCAGTGAAGATAAACAAAAAATGGAAAACGTCATTCATAAATTATTAAAAAAAGACATTGTTCTTGTTGCTGCTGCTAATAATACGAATACTGTAACATACCCGGCATCAATGGAGGGGGTTATTGGAGTCAAGTGTGACTTAAGCGACACTTTAGTAGCACAACAAATTTTTGTGGACACAGAAGATATTCGAAATATTGAGGTAACAGTAGGATCACTAAAAGACTGTGATGGATTAAAACAATATAATTTAGGATATCATAATAGCTTTGTAGTTCCATATGTAACGGCACAAATTGCCAAGAAGTTTAAAAAGGGAAATGTTCCATTAGCAGCCTTAGATTCAAATGTGAAGTGTGTACCAAAAGAATTTTATATGAATTCTTTTCCATTTTTATACAAAACGGAATCAATTGTTGTAAAACTTTCTGGAAAAGATTATGAGGAAAACCAGCTTTTAGAAATTGTAAAAATGTTTCGGAAGGAGGGATACGAGGCGATTGGCCTTTTATCACACTCTTCAGATTATAGATATTGTTATAATTGTGAAGAAAAAAATGGATTAAGTAGCAAAGAAAACTATGACTTTATATCCAAGGCACTCAATCCAGATATAATATTTTCAAGTGGTTTGAATTTCGAAATGACAAAAGACATAGAAATTATTGTAGATGATAGTAAAGAAACTTTTCTTGAAAAAGATCAGCAATGTGATTCTGTAAAGGCAGACAGAGATAGATACGAAAATTCCAGCTATTTAGGTTCTATTGGAAATTATGGTATTACAATAACGGGTGATGTCAAAACAATCACAAATGAAAATGTATTTTTTGACGAAGATATTTCAGAAGAAGAAAGGGAATTGATTATAAGCAGAGTTAAAGAACATATAGGAATTATGGAAGAAGATGACCAGGGAAAAATTTTTATTTCGACAGAAGATATTTACACGGAAAAGATTATAGAAACATTAGAAGAAATTTTTTCTTAGATTTCAGAAGAGGTATAGGGAGGAAGTGCGCAAAAGTTATAGATTGCATTTTGATGATTTAAGAAATAATGCTGAAAAACTGAGTTGCGACAGATAGAGTTAAATAGAATGAAAACGATATTGATAATAGAAGATGATATAATGATACAGAATGCATTGGGGGAACTGCTTAGAGTAAGTGGTTATCAGGTGTTTCAGTCATGCAATGGAATGGAAGGGGTAGAGAAATTTAAAAAGAACAAAGTAGATTTGATATTATTGGATATAATGATGCCTGAGAAGGATGGATTTGATGTATGTAGAGAAGTTCGTGAGATGTCACAAGTACCGATTATAATATTGACAGCATTAGATGAAGAGGATGCGGAGGTGAAATGTTTTGATTTAAAAGCAGATGACTATATAGTAAAACCTTATTCTGTCCGGGTAGTATTAAAACGGATTGAAGCAATCTTTCGTAGGGCGAATGTAGGAAATCAGCAGGAAGAAGATTGTCTGGTATATGAGAATTTAAAACTAGATTTAGCTAGCAGAACTGTTTACGTAAATGGGAAAGAGGTTTTTTTGACACGAATAGAATTTGATATTGTGAAATATTTGATACGCAATCAAGGAAAAGTTTGTACTCGATATGAATTATTAAGTGAAGTGTGGGAATGTGAATATTGTACTGGAGAAAGAGAGGTAAATTTCCATATTATGAATTTACGAAAAAAAGGAATTCAAGGAATACAAACAGTAAGGGGGATCGGATACAAAATTGGGAAATAGATTCAAACAAAGTTTAGGATTAAAATTTTTCATGGGAACAATCTGTGTACTATTGATATCAAGCATTCTTGTCTATGTGACAGCGATGCTTGCGATACCATTTACTTATCAGAAAAATGTAAGTGTACAGTTTGAAAACAACTCGGCAGAATTTTCCCAAAAACTCAATAAATGGACAGTAAATGAGGCAGAAGACAGGATCTATAATTTTTGTATTGACAATGGTGTGATTGCACAGCTAAATTCTGGGGATGGGCAGACATTTACATTTGGAGACATGGAAAAAATAAAAGAAGTAAAGTCAGAGCAGATTGTAAGTATTGCGTATGATGTGGCGTTTAAAGATATAAAAAGTGGTAACAGTTTGGTCTTTTTTTTGATAGATTCTTCTGGAATGCAGAATATAAGACAAAGCTTTTGGGATAAGATTCCACTAATAACAGCGATTGTATTAATAGCTTCCATTATAGCTGCATATTTATGTTATCGAATATTAATTAAACCGATTATCTATTTAAGCAAAGTATCAAAAAGGCTGGCAAAGCTGGATTTTACATGGAGATGTAATACTCGAAGAAAAGATGAACTGGGAGTACTTGCAGTTAGTTTGGAATCTATGAGTCGAAACTTGCAAAGGACATTAGATGAATTGAAAATGAAGAGTGAAGAACTGGAAAAGGATATTGTCATTATAAAGAATATGGAACGACAGCGCAAGAGCTTTTTTGCGGCAGTATCTCACGAATTAAAAACACCTATTACAATCATGAAAGCACAATCAGAAAATATGCTGTATCGGATCGGAGACTATGCAAATCGAGATAAATATTTACAGGAAAATCTACTTGTATTGGATGAAATGGAAAAACTGGTTAAAGAGATTATATTGATTGCGAAGTTGGATGCAAGCGATATTGACCAGCCGTTTGAGCAGATAAATCTTGAACAAATTCTTGTGCCTTGTGTGAAGAAAATACTTCCGGTAGCAAACGAAAAGAAAATAGAAATACAGAATAACGTGGAAGATATTCAGATTTGTGTAAATAAGCGACTGTTTGAGAAAGCGCTATCAAATGTGATTTTAAACGCAGTACAGTATTCGCCGGCAGGCGAAAAAGTGATCATAAAACTAGAAAAAAAATGTCTACAAGTAATCAATACAGGTGTACATATAGAGAACATGGAGGATATTTTTCAACCGTTTTTTCGAGTGGAAAAATCGAGAAATAAATCGACTGGTGGTACTGGGCTAGGTCTTTATATTGTTAAGATGATTTTGGACTTGCACCATATTTATTACAAAATTGAGAATATATCGGAGGGTGTGATGTTTAAAATGGTTCTTGATAAGAAATCTCCCTGAAATGTCCCAAATATAGAGAAATAAAAGGTTGCTTTTGAAAGAGGTTCAGAGAAGTTTCGTGAAGAAAATAATCATTCAAATGGAATGTATAAATTAAAACGGTTTAGAAAAAAGAAGAATGGATATGTAGAACGTGAGGAATTGAGGTGGATAGTCAGAAAAAAGGTAGGATAAAGTTTGTATTTGGAGGTGGTCACAATGGTAGAAAGAGAGCACAAAATTTCATGTAAAATAAGAGAAGAAAAAGTATAATATGTTTTTGACTGCAGGAAAAGCGAAAATCCCGTATTCTATGGTGATTTTCGCTTAATTTATTTTCATGCGGAAAGAAACAGTTGGAAAGAAATAGGTAGCAAGAAATAATAACTGGTAATATTTGGTAAAGGTCTGGATAGACTAGCAATCTTTGGGTTCTTCTGATATAATTTCAATCAACTCGGAGGGACTGCAATTTAATACTCTACATAACTTTTCTAACGTATCATAGCGGATAGAAGTAGTTTCATTATCAATGATACGTCGGAGATTTGTATAGGTCATACCCATTTGATTATTTAGCCAATATCGTGACTTGTGTTGCTGTTTTAGTATTTCATTTACTCGTAATCGTAGCATCTGTGGAACCTCCTTTAGTTATTTTCATAATAACCAATATCTGCTATTTACATAACTGCTGTAAAGAGTATATACTGTGGACAGTAGATATATTTGACCTGCTATTTTATGAAAGGAAATGATTTATGGATCTTGCAGCTCTTTTTATAAAGTCAATTCAATGTTGCCAGGATGCAGAATACGTATTACAGGCATTAAATTGTGTGAATAAGGAGTTTTCAACTTTTTTACGTCCAAATACGAGAGAAGAATTGTGTATTCAATTTTTCTTTGAATGTGAGGGGGATGTTTTGAACCCTAAGAAGGAATATTATGATTTAATTGAATTATGGAAGGCAGCTGAGCCATATATTTGGAATTGGAAGCAATCTGATATTATGGGATTTTGGGTTATGCATATGATTTCTGAAACGGAATTGGTCTGGCAGATTAATCAATATAATCAGATAATAGATCGTGAATCAGGAAGACATTTAAAAGTATTAAAGGAGCTTTCGGAGTCAATAGAGGATATTTCAAATAAAAAGTATATGGTAGATTTTCTCTCAGATTGTTCATACTGTGGAATCCAAGGCATATATTCGCTTAATCGATTTGATGAGCAGTGTTATCATCCTTACCGGGATTTTCTCATGCGTAAGTTATACTATTTGCTCTGTAATGGTGGAGAAGTAGTAGTTGTAGCTGGGGAAAAAGGATTAACCCCAAGACGAATATTTTGTTTTAAAATGAAAGATTTTTTATGGGAAAAAAAGGGAGTACGAAGTAAAAAGCTAAGGCAGCAGGTATTAGAGGAAAATCTAGAAATTCGTAGAAAATCAGTAATTCCGGGATTTTTGCTGGATGATTTATGGTAGGAGAAAATATTCTTCCTAAATGTTATAGTATGACAAGCACAAATAACATTTAGGAAGATGTTGTTTCTTTCAGAAACAAATAAACAAGGTATCAGCATTACAATATTTTATCATTCAATATTATCTCGTCAATACTTACAGAGGGAGTTTCGTTAAGTATTACATATTGTCCAATAGCTTGGTTTACAATACTGCATAAAAAACTATATTCTTCGTTTGTGATTGCGAATGTAATTTGATTTTCTTTCACTGCTAATATCGTAATTTTATGTGTTTCAAGTAATCTGTTTTTTATAAACCATATGGCAAGGGACTTGGCAGGAAATAGTTCTTCGGCATCCCATGAAAAAACATAGCGAATGGAATAGTAGGGATCCTGCATCTTTTGGGTTCCATCGTATGTAAATATATAATCTTCAGGAGTTTCTTCTAAAAAGGCATAGTTTTCAGAAAAGTAATAGTTTGAAGGAATAAAAAATTTTCCGATTGCACGTGCAAGACACATTTTATGAAAGAGCATATCTTGCTGTGTTGTGTCTATCTTTTCCAGCTTTTTATCTAATATACGATATGTTTGATAATAAGCAGGAAGAATATCCAATATTGAACCTTTTGTATGAATATGAATGAGTGTATTCAATAAAGATTCGATAAATATGCCCCAGTTATGTATTGGCAGACAAATATCAGCCGTCAGCCGTAGACTAAATATGGAAACATAATATAAGTTATGCTTGAACAAGAAGTAATACAATAAATATGGTTCATAACATATTATTTTTCGTACTTTGCTACGTGAAATATAGGGTAAAATATGTTTGAATAGTGCCAAATTATCAGCATGAAAGATATAAAATTGTTCTTTTACATACATTAGAAACCAGTATTCATTTTTAATTTCTACTATTTCAGCCGGTAGTATCGGTGTTTGAAGAAGATCAAATAAAAAAAGTTCTATTCGTAGCGCTTCTACTATTTCTAAATCAATAATATGTGCCGCAGATAATTCTTGCGCAGAAAGTGCCCATGTCTTAGGAAGACGTTTGAGTGGCGTTGGTACGGATAGTACAAGTTCTGGGGTATTTTGGCAATTATAGACGCTTAAAATTTTAGAATCTTTTTTGAGGGAAGGATTCGGTTGCTTTTTGGATGGAGTGCTTACACTTTTCAATTCGGGTTTTGACGGAACTTCTTTTATATCTTGAGGATATTCTTTGGGTGCAGAAGTTGGTTGTTTTACAGGGTATTTGCTACTTTTTCCTTTTTCCGGTGTTTTCGAAAGCTTCTTGCTAATGTGTTCTTGCGATTTACCAGCAAGTAAGCCTTCAATTGGAGGAGCCGTTGAGATACTTGGCTTTGCGGCAGTAGCAGAATTACTTGCCACCTTTTTTGTGTATTCTAATTGAAAACATCGTTTCATGATGTCTGCCACATTTTCATCTGAGATTTTTTTTGAGTCAAATCTGGTAAGATTGGTCAAATATTTATGCATGATTTCAAAATCAGCATTGGATAGTTTATTCTTATTATTTTGTTTTAAAGCGGTCATGATTTTATGATCAATAGATAATAAGTCATTTGCAGAACTTGGGACAGTTTCTAAGTATTCATAAGCAAGACGGTTTAAAGGCACAACTAGAACTTTTGACTTATCAGAAACAGGTATCATGGAACGAAAATGGCGGCAGGTCAGACCTGCTTTTTTTAATGAATTAAGGTGGTCCCAACTATTGAGTGCATAAGAGAGTAATATAGATTCTTCATTTTCATAGATATTTTTGTATAGGGAGGAATAGGGACATAATTGGCATATGGAATTACATTTGTATTGTGTAATAATCGAAAAGCATAATTCCTGATAATCAAAATCCATATCTTGATGCGGAAAATCATGCGGAACAATTTGGTTTAATTTTAGAAAATCAAATACTTCTTCAGAAGACAATGTATCATTGGGATATTTTGTGGAATAAGCAGATTTAAGAACGCCGTATATCCGCTGAAAATTTGCAGTACCGTCTTTTTTTGTGATAAATTTGTGACAAGACGGTATAAACAGTTTATTATTCATATAATGCCTCCAATCATGATTATAAGTATACGGTATCAAAGAAACTGTGGAAGCTCAATGGAGTAGAAGTGGAATGTTTGTCTTCTTCTAGTTCATATCGAAATAATTTTTATAAAGTGTCTGATTTCGGATAAAAGTGTCGTATGTAAAAAATTGAAAAGCTTCTATTATCCCTATATAATATAAATGTATTTTTTATTGGTAAGCCAAAGAGCAGAACCTTATGATGAATTCCTAGAGATAGGTCGTCAAGAGGACTCTGTCTTTGGCTTTTTTGGTTTAAAGCAAAAAATATTTGGAAAGGAGGCTTTGTACAAAGGCAGAGAAATTTGTATCAAAAGTGGCACAACAGGCAGGGAATACCTACCTGTTGTCATTTAAAATCAAAAAAGGAGAACTATACTATGAAAAAAACGAAAAGATGGTTATCAGGCGCACTTGCAGCTCTAATTTGTTGCTCAAGTATATTTAGTTCTGGCCAAATAGCTAGGGCTGCAGAAATTGCGAAACCTGAAATTAAGACATCACCTGTAACTGAGAATTTGGAGCCAGAGGGAGCAGAATTATATAACAGTAATCTAACCACTCTGCCAGATATGGATACGGTAAAAGAAGAATTATATGGTGATGAAATTGTATTAGCGGAAACTTTAGAACTGAAAAAGGGAAGTGATTTTAAAGGAGATTCCGATTTTACAAATCTGACCTTTAACAAAGAAAAGGTAAAAATTGAATATAAGGGAGCATTCAATGAGAAGTTAGAGGAAATGAATACAGAAAAAGAGGGGTGGTATCAGGCGGTATATGAGGTCTATCCACTACGGGATAACAATCTTGCATATCATGTCCAACGGTTTATTGTAATTACAGATAAAGAGCCAGAAACATCGGGGCATTCTGAAAATTCATCAGAAGAAAAGAAGGATGGAGATGCGGAAGAAGAGGCAGACCCTGAACCCGAAACGACGGATCAGGAATTAAATGTAGAACAGGAAAATAGTACGGCAAAAGGGGAACAAGAAACAGTAAATTCTTCTTCTGAAGAAGAAACTTTGGAGCAGAACGAAGAGGAAGGTGTTTTTTTATCAGTAGTGCCAAACAGTATGGCAAAGCAAAAAGGTACGAATGTCACTTTAGTGAAAGGTAAAAAATTAAAGTATCCTTCCAATGTAGGGAATTACAGTACAAATTATTTTTATGTGAATGGAAAGATTGCATATTGTTTGGAGTCTCCAAAATCCTCTCCGCCGGATTCAGACTATATAGCGAATATCTTGGAGACAAATGCAAAACTTCAGAAAGTTTTATACTACGGTTATGGTGGTCCTGGAGATTTAACAGGCGAGTATTTATCGCATCTTGATGTTGATACTAGATACATCTATACCCATATTGCTGCAAGTTATGCTTATATAGGAAATGCTGGATTTGCTGGTTGTACAGAAGAATCTTTAAGAGCCAGTGGAGTGCTGGATTACATAGATTACTTGTTTGCTCAAGAAGCACCACCAACTGCAGCCATTAGTTTGAGTAGCGATTATGAAACGGCATATCTTGATAAAGACTTACAGCGCACCAAAAACTTTAAATTAACAGGTGATCATAGAAATTACATTACCATAAATGTGCCGGCAAATGTTACCTATCATAACGTTGCAGGAGGGAATCAAACGGGAGGCTCTGTAAAAGTATATGGCGGCACGACATTTTATTTTACAGCACCTAAGACGGTTACCGGGCTGTGGGAAACTGGAGCGTTAAAAGGTAACATTGGAACACAGTGGAAGACTTTAGTATTAAGCACAGGAAATGGGAATCAGGATATTGGATATGGAGATTTTATTGAAGAGCCAGCAAATTCTGTTCATTTTTCTGTAAAATGGATGGATTTAGCAAGAATAGCATTAAGTAAAAAAGATGCAAATACAAATGTAAATTTGGCTGGTGCTGTCTTTGGCGTATATAAAGATGAAGCTTGTACAAGTCTTATCGCCACTATGCCGGAGACGGACAAGAACGGAAGTTCTTATGTGGAGTTTACAAAGACCCAGGAAACAGTTTATCTGAAGGAGATTACAGCTCCAAAAGGTTATCGTTTAAACACAAGTGTGTATAACGTAAAGCTAGTTGCTGGTGGCAATACGGATATTAGTGTTACAAATACTGAACAGAAAGGGAAAATCAAAATTCATAAAACGGGGGAACGTCTTTCAGGCGCTGAGGCGGGAAACCCATATCATTTCCTGTATGATAATTCTTCCTATGCCGGTGCTACTTATTCCATCTATGCTGCAGAAGACATTATCAGCCAGGATAAGACAACCGTAATTTATCCAAAGGATACATTGATTGAAACCCTTACAACGGATGAATCTGGAAATGCAGTTAGCAGTGAATTGTATTTGGGGAAATATAGAGTAGTCGAAAAAAAAGCACCTACAGATTTGACTATTGGAAAAGAAGAAAGCGAAACAACAAAAGAAGTAGAATTGACCTATGCTGGACAGGAAGTAGAATACTCGGAAGCCGAGGTATCCTATAACAATAAAAGACCTAAAATTGAAGTGAAGGCAGTAAAAAAATCTAAAAATGATGATGTTACATTAAAAGGTGCTACGTATGGATTGTTTGCCGCAGAAGATATTAAAGTAGGAGGGAAAGTTATTGTCGCGAAAGATACTTTATTAGAGTCTGTAGTGAGCAACCAGGACGGTGTCGCTGCGTTTACCGTTGATTTACCAATCAACCATAAATATTATATTTTGGAAACAAGCGCTCCAGATAAATATTATCAAACAGATGAAAAATTTGAATTTGAATATGTCTATAAAGATGACACGACATATCAGTATGTATTCAGTCACATTTTTAAAAATGAAGAAGTTCGTGCAGAAATCCATATTGAAAAAATTGATAAAGAAACCAACGAGTTTCTACCACAAGGAGATGCCACTCTAATAGGTGCTGAATATGGATTATTTGCTGCTGAGAATATTTCACATCCGAATGGGAAGTCAGAAGATGTGTACAAAAAAGGGGATTTAGTTGCCAGGGGAGAAATTGGAAAAGATGGCACGCTAGATTTTCAAAATCTTTATCTTGGGAAATATTTTGTGAAAGAGTTAAAAGCAAGCGAAGGGTATCTTCTTGATCCTACAGAGTATCCGGTAGATGCTGCTTATGAAGGACAAGAGGTAAAAATTGTACATCGGGATGTTACGGTTCATGAAACAGTAAAGAAACAGGCATTTGAGTTAATCAAAGTCGGTTCTGACGGAGAGCAGACGGAAGCAGAGCTTTTGGAAGGCGCTGGATTTAAAGTCTATCACATTCAGTCATTAAAAGGTGTCAAAGATGGAAGCATAAAGCCGAATGAGCAAGGAAAATTCAGTCCGGAACAGTTCCGTGATTATGATTTCTCAAAAGAGACAACAGCCATGGATTACTCGGAAGATAGCCATGGAAAACCAATGCCGGAATTTTTCACAGACAAGAAAGGATATGCGGTAAGCAGAGAACTTGCTTATGGAACCTATGTTGTGATTGAAAGTACTGTCCCGGAGAATTTCAATCGGATTGATCCTTTTATTGTCACAATCAATGAAGATAACAGAGAACCTCAACAATGGAGAGTTTTTATTGATTATAAGTTTCAGGCATTTTTAAAGATATATAAAATTGATGGAACAAGCAAATTACCGGTATTACACGCAGGAGCAACTTTTAAAATTTTTGATCTGGATAAAGGAGAATATGTTACACAGCACACGCATTATCCAGAACTTGTAGAGCATACATCGTTTAGGACATCTGATGATGGGTATTTGATTACTCCGGAGAAGTTACCGGCAGGACATTACCGATTAGAAGAGGTGGAAGCTCCGGAAGGATATGTAAAGGCAGAGCCTGTTGAATTTGAAATCGGATCAGATGTTGCCCAGGAAGTAGAACCGGAAACGGGTGCGATTATCATAAAATTAGATTACAAAAATGAACGTCAGACAGGAACTCTTCGGATTCATAAGACAGGAGAAAAGCTACAGGACTATACGGAAGTAAAAAAGAACCTTTTAAGAAGGTTTGGAGAATTTTTACGTATATTAGAGGAGAAAGAGACAGAATATGAATTTACTTATGCAATAGCCGATGTAGAAGGAGCAGAATTTGAAGTGCGGGCTGCAGAAGACATTTTTTCTCCAGATTATCAGTTAGATGAAAATGGAAATCGACTTCTTCTTTATTCCAAAGATGAATTGGTTTCCACGCTGAAAACGGATGCCAAGGGCATAGCAGAAGTCGATCAATTACCACTTGGGAAATATAAAATCATCGAAACTGTAGCTGGAAATGGTTTTGTGTTAAATAAGGAAATACAGGAGTTTTCTTTAGAATATGCAGGTGATGAGGTAGAAGTTGTGTACCATGACAGTGCATACGTAAATGAACGCCAAAAGGTCTCTATTTCCTTGAAAAAAACTGTGGCTGATTCGGACGAACCAGTCAAAGGGGCACTTTTTGGACTATATACTGCAGAAGATATTTTAGCACCGGATGGAAAAACAGTTCTTGTGCCGGCAGATACTTTGATTGAAAAGGCAACCTCTGATGAAAAAGGCAATGTGCATTTCAAAAAAGATTTACCAATTGCACATTTCTATGTAAAAGAAATAAAAGCTGCTCCAGGTTATATTTTGAATGAAGAGAAGATTGATTTTGATTTGAAGTATTCAGATCAAAATAAAGAAACCCTTTTTGCCGAAGGAACATTACAAAATGATTTTACGAAAGTAGAAATCAGTAAAGTCGATATAGGTGGCGAGGAAATTATTGGAGCAGAACTTACTATTAAAGACAGCGAAGGAAACGAAGTTACATCATGGGTTACAGATGGTACACCACATCGGATTGATAAACTTCCACCAGGAAAGTATGTCTTGGTGGAAACATTAGCTCCGGATGGCTATGAGATTGCAGAAGAGATACCTTTTGAAGTGCTGGAAACTGGTGAAATTCAGAAGGTTACCATGGTAGATGAATATGAGAAAACAGGTACGATTTCTGTTGAAAAAGTAGGTGATATGCTAACTGGTACAAGTACATACGACTCTGAGTTTGGAGAGATTTACCGTATGGAATATGAAAAACGCTCTCTTCCAGGCGTAGAATTTACCATTTATGATACAGAAGATAATATTGTAGATGTGATTACTACAACGGAAGAAGGGATTGCTACCTCAAAAGAACTTCCATTAGGGAAATATACTTTAAAAGAAACGAAAACACCTGCTGGTTTGGCAATGAATTATAAAGAGTATGAGGTGGTACTTGAAAAAGATTCAGAAAACAAAGTAGTTGATATCAGTCTGGATATTGAAAATGATGTGATTGATACGGAAATTAATGTTTATAAGGTTGGGGAGATGCTAAACCCGGCAAATGGTACATTTAATTATGGCAAAAAGCCATTGGAGGGCATTTATTTTGGCATTTACACAAATGAAGATATCAAGAATTATAAAGACGAAGTTGTTTTAAAGAAAGATTCCTTGATTGGCGTTATAAAAACAAATGAAGATGGCAAGGCAACACTAAAAGGCGCCCTTGTTTCCGGACATTATTATTACAAAGAACTGCAGACATTGGAAGGCTATATTCTTGACGAAGAAAAACACGAGTTTGAATTAACTCTACAAAATGAGCCAATTACAGTGTTTGATGTAAATAAAGAAAATCCGGCACTTAATAAAATCATGAAGGCCAAAGTGACATTGGTTAAAGTTGATGCCACTCAAGAAACGAAAAGACTTTCTGGTGCAGAATTTGAACTATATACATCTGACGGGGAGTTGATCGGAACCTATATTACAGATGAAAATGGAGAAATTAACGTGTCAGATCTTGCCTATGGGGATTACTATTTCAAAGAGAAAAAGGCACCATCCGGATATCAAAAACTTGCGGATAATATCAAGTTTTCTATGAAAGGGCAGGATGTGACAATCACTTGTAGGAACCACCTGATTCCAAAACTTGGTTTTGAAGACAGTACATTAAAATATGCAATCGCATTTGTATCTGTAGCATTTGTAGGGCTTGGTGTGGGTACCGCAATTTATTATAAGAAGAGAAAACATTAAAATAATAGTGTGAACAGAGTTTGGTGCAGGGGCTATTTGGTCCCTGCACTAAATTTAAGGAGGTTACATGAAGATAAAAAAATTTATTCCGATTGGCGTTATTTTAATAATCGCATTGCTAATTATAATCTTTGGATATTATATTTATAGACAACCATATAGAGAGGCAGAAAAACAGCATGATTATGAAGAAAATTTAATCGATCAATATCTTGAAGAGGATACGAATGAAATCCCCCCGGATACTCAAAATGAGAGTAAAAGTGAAGATGTATCTTACCAGTTTAGTGACGTTGACTCCTACAATTTTCGGGGATATGTAGATAGTATTCTCGTGATAGATAAAATTAATTTAAAAAAAGCAATTATACGTGGAAATGAAATGGAGGATAACGATTATAATTTGGATCGTTATTATTTCGTAACAGCAGACTTAACAACAACGCTTGACGGAAATTACATTATATACGGACATAGTTCACAGACATATGGGCATAGTTTTAATCGTCTTGATGAAATGGAAATAGGTGATTCGTTTTATATATTACAAAATGGAAAGAAGTATGAATATACTGTCGAGGCTGTAGATCGTGTACTACGGGCAGAAAGCAGACCATATTTTCCAGATTTAGAGAAAAGAGTTACATTCGTATCGTGTGAAAAATACCGACCCAAAGGGTATTCTGAAAAGAGAGTTATAATCGTGCGAGCAGTACAAACGAAGGTTACAAATTAAATATTTGGCATAATGTATTTTTACTCTTCAAATAGAAATAAACTTTTCATGTTAGGAGTGAGTATTCGAATATTGGAATTTTAACTTCTAGGATTGCCTTTTTACTTGTTTTATACTATAATATAAGTGAAGAAAAGAGAATGTTTCAATCGGAATAAAGGTTTAAAACGTGTTTGCATTGGTTTGAAAAGACCTAAAAAATATATAAAAATCTGTTGACAGACATAAAAGTATGGTATAAAATTTTCGTAACAGAAATACTATATAATATACAGGCTCACCAGCTGAGGGAATCGTAATGGCCGATCCGGGCACTCCCCTGTTAAAAAAATAATCGTGAACGATAGCCATTAGCAAAAGCTCCTAAATGGGGGCTTTTGTTCATTATAGGAGAAAATATGGATATAACAAATATACGACGATGTGCATCTTATTACCAGATGAACTATTTAGAGACATTCTATTTAGTAAGTACATATCATGGGAAAAGCTTTATTTTAATAGGAGAAAAAGAAAATTTTCCCCATTTGATGGGAATTGCAAAGCAAATTTATAAGTCTAATGGATATAGGTCTCCGTATGCTCTGTATAGAGACATTAGAAACGGTCAACCAGTATCGAGCAGAATTATTCCTAACAATATTTCTACTACTTCGAAAATGTATAAAAAGGTAGCGAATTTTGAACATTCTACGGAAATTTTCTGGAATAATCAGGGGCCTTTGGCAATTAACTATAATGAACTGCTGAGCAGCAAGAAATTAAGCAATGTTGATATTTTGCTTACAGATATTCATTCAGGATATATGCTAGGCTGGAAATGCAATAAAAATATTCAGGTTAATGCTGAGATTCATTTAACTAAATATTGTATTTCAAGCTGGATGGATGAAAGTGGAGGATCACAGCAACAGAAAGAGAAATATATGTCATTGCAGGATATTGACTTAATCCGTTATGTGTTTGCATTTGATAAAAATTCAGATTTGATTAGAAAAAAAGAATACAAATATTCAATACAAGATAAGGAAGATATTCTGAGGATTATCGAAAGAAACAAAGCGAATCTTTTGGTAGATTCTAATAATGACAGATTTTACATAGGTATAGCGAAAGATAAGGCGATTCATTGTAAGATTAATGGTGTGCAGTATTAATAGAGATGATATGGCTGTAGTCGTAGAAAATGCCATATCTTATGAATTTTAAGTCATAAGGAACGTGCAACTTAAAACAAGTAGATACGCAAAGTAACCCAAAAAACGGGATAATATGAATACGAAAATGAAGTAAAAACTACTTGAAATAGTACAATCGCACATTTCCTTTGAGGGAAATAATTTACATTTTAACTTTATTATAATATACTGAACTTAGAATTCATTATTATATATAATCTATGGCATAGTTATAGAAGTTTGTACAATCCCTGGAAACAGGTTGTAATCTTAATTCCTGCATTTTGTATGCAGGTTTTTTTATGCAAATTTATACAAAAGGAGGGAAAATATTTTATATAGTAATGAGTTATTATAGTAGACCGTTATGGTCTTTTTTTATTTTAGAAAGGAGTTTTGATAAAGGTATGGGAAATAATAAAGTAGTATATCAAGTAAGATGCCCAGAGTGTGGTGAAATGAAAAAAATTGAATTATCGGTAGAAGAATATGAGAACTTACAACGGTATTATGCTGGGGAAGGTCTTATACAGGATATGCTTCCGGATATTGAACCACCGATACGAGAACTGCTGAGAGGTGGAATGTGTGGAGAATGCTGGATAGGAATGTTCGGGATGTCACCATGGGAAGAGCCTGAAAAAGAGGAAAATACAGAGAATTAGGTAAAAAGAGGGCGAGATGTAATAGTTGGAAACTATGATGAAATCTGTTATACTTTATCATATAGCTATTGCAGGATAAATAAGAGGTGACAAAATGCAAAAATATTTAAAACGACAGGTTTATGATGACCTACTGGCATGGAAAAAGCAAGAAGATAGGGCTACACTTGAAGTTTCCGGTGCCCGTCAAGTAGGTAAGACATATATAGTTAATAAGTTTGCAGATGAACAATATGCAAATAAGATATACATCAACTTGTTAGAATTTTCAGGGGAACTTTTTTTAGAACATTATGAAGATTTGCGAAAAGAAATTAAAGATGGGTATCCATGCGAAAATCCGGTATATGAATTGATCAAGCGATATGATAAAAATTTTGAGGATACAGAGGATACCATTGTCATCATTGATGAAATCCAGGAATCAGCAAATATTTATAACCGCATCAGGGAATTTACAAGATACTTAAAAAGTGATTTCATTATCACTGGAAGTTATTTAGGGCGAATATTAAATAAAGAATTTAAGTATTCCGCAGGGGATTTAGACTCTATTGAAATTCAAACTTTAAATTTTGAAGAGTTTTTAATGGCAATGGATGAACACGAGCTGTATTTAAAACTCGACTTATATGGGAAGAGCGAAGAGAATGTATATTCGGAATTAGAGCAATTATATAAGATTTATACTTCTATCGGTGGGTATCCCGCAGTAGTTTTGAAATATCTTGAAACAAAATCTGCTGAAGATAGCAGCGCAGCATTGTTAAAAATCATTAAGTTATTTGTAAATGAGAGCAAGCGCTATTTTGAAGATATTTTGGATGATGCTATCTATGAGAATATGTTCTCTAGTATTGCACGAATTCTTGTAAAAGAAAAAAAAGGATTTGAAAAAGACAGCTTTAGTGAAGAATTACAGAATATAGTGGTAAAAGATTATTCAAGTAATATTTCTAAAGCATCTGTAAATCGTGCGATTGATTGGCTCTATAGTTCAGGGATTATAGGATTTGCGGGGAAGTTGGTAGAATGCAACATTTTGGATTTCAAAGCAAAGGCTAGATGTTACTTTATGGATGTGGGTCTGGCTCATTATTATTTGCAGCATATAGGATGTGACCCAGGGGATATAGACGGTATTCTTAGTGAAAATTTTGTGTATCTTGATTTAAAGCGGAGGATTAGTCATCCCAGCGAAATAGCTTTGGAAATGCCAGCATTTGGGACAATTGGAAATGGCGAGATTGATTTCTATGTAAAGACATTAAAGGCAGGCAAAACATATGCTATTGAGGTAAAGGCAGGAAGGAAAAACAGTAAAACAGTGCAGGTTCTTTTAGAGAAACAAAAGGCAGATTATATTTTGTTCACTAAAGGAAATACGCATGGAAGAATTAAAGAAAATATTTATACAATTCCTATCTATGGAATTTCTAAATTTAAGTTTGAATAATAATGATATAAGGTTTCTATACAAAAAGCTGGTTCGTAGTGAACCGGCTTTTTTGTATGGAATTTATTATGCAAAAGGAGGCTCAGATTTATGTCAAAAATTATGGAAGAATTCCCATTATTAATGGAATATCAGAAAAAATATGGAAAACGTGGAAGCGAAGCAGCATCTCTATGGCTGTTGCGAAAACGTACCCTTAATATTGCATGTATGGTTGTTTCAAAAGTGAAAAATATAAATTTTGAAAATTTTACGCTTGCATTATACTTTCGGTGTGATGATAAAGAAATGCGGCAATTTTTAAGAACCTATGAGATGCAGATGGAAGAAGCTGCTATAAATCCGGAAAAGTTCGTGGCCAATTTGCATGCATTCTTTATAAGTAACTGTCAGTACTTAGAAGAAAATCATTTGTATCGAGGATTTTATGATTTTTGTAAATTACTTGAACAGCAAAGGCGCGTAAAAATTGCTCAAGGACACAAAGAGATCTTTGATGCTTATTTAAGCCTTTTAATGCAACAAGGATGTTATTTCTCACGAAACCATATAGAGGATAGTGTGATAGGAATTGCTGCAAATGGGGAACTGATCTTTCAGAAAAATTTACATCCATATAGTGATATGGCAATTTACGATCTTGAAAAACATCATAAAGATATTTTATATGGTAGAAAACCACTGACAGAAGAATTTTTGTACAAGCTTTATAAACCCTATGGATATGAGGTACGTTCTGTAGCTGATGTTGAGAGGTTAGAGAGCATGGTCAAAGTTTATGATAACAATAATTTTGCTTTAGTTCCTTATATTAATGAAAGAACAAAAGAGATTGTAATACAGAAAGAGTACCAACATTATATGCCGGAATTTCCGAGACAATGGAAAAGGACATCCTTTTACAAAGAGAAACTTTTAAAACGTAAGTATATGCTTCCAGTCACAGGTATAACAGCAGATTTTATCAATGCAGGGTTTATTCGGAAAATCATTTTTATAGAAATAGTCTATAATGATGAAATGATTTTATTATACAGGGTAATAACAAAAGGAAATGGTGAGCTTTCCGGATATTATCAAACAAAAAGTCAGACATTTTACAGTATATACGAGCATACAAACCGACACGAATGGCATGAGGCATTAGAAAACTTTATCTTGGAGAACTATATGATTTTAACATGTGATTATGAAATTGACCGAAAGAAAAATTTTGCCATCAAACAGGCGGCTCATCTTGAAACAGAGTTTTATTTTCCATACCAGCCATTGGTAAAATATACATATAAATCCAAAGAGAAAAGATCTTTATCTGGTACGGCTACTCTATGTAAGTATTCAAAAAAAGAGTATCAGGAAGAGGTTAGAAATCGATCCGGTTATATACGTACACTTCCAAAAGGGCAAAAAGTTTCGATGGATGCTATACAGTATGCTGCACAACTTGGTTTAAGTCTTCCAGATGGAAAAACTTTTGTGCGAGCACATGAATTTCATGTATATACAAAGATTCAGGCAAAAATATAATGGTATATTACTGGATTTAAAAGGAGGTTTATAATGATTTTAATGACTCAGGAAATCAAAAATCAATTGTTAGAAAGTAGTTACTATCCCAAAGAAGAGGATTGGATGGAAACTATTGTGATTGTAAAGTATTTTTATCCTGCCGGGGCTGCAACATGGCTTATTACTGGTGGAGAAGAAGTGGATGGAGACTGGATGTTATTTGGTTATGTTACATTAGGCTATGAATGGGAGTGGGGTTCTGTATTGCTCAGTGAACTCGAAAATTTTAGTGGGTTTGCAGGACTTAAAATTGAGCGTGATTTATATTGTAACGGAGCTAGTGTAAAAGAACTTGTACAATATTGAAACTTATAATAGAATACAGGCATTTTAATTATTACTAGGACAAAACAGTAACTGTCAAGACAAAGCAAACATTCTTATATGAAAAGATTATTGTTATACTAATTGATAAGATGCAATATTATTTTTTATAAGCAACAGCTTTTGCTGCCAGTTGAGAAAAATCACAAATTACTTTACATTAGTGAGAGTTATAATTTCGGAAAAGAGGTTGCAGGTATTGCATGCAAATAAAATAGAAGGAGGTATTTAAACATGAATTTTCAGAAAAGGAGGGGCGTAATTTTATAATAACTTATTAACAATTACATAAAATGAAAATGTGAGTTCGTCTATTTTGTTTAAATGAGATATGAAATGATATGAAAAAATATTATGGTGGAAGAAGAGCACGTTATGTGCTCTTCTTTTTGTAATGAAAAAGGGTTACTCATCAATGGGATTTTCTCTTAAAGAGATGACTTTGGCGGCTACTCGCCGGCGTGAATCCTGCATCGCAGCATAATGCTTTCTTGTGGTATTGACATCTTTATGCCCCAGTACATCTGCTACAAGATAAATATCGTTTGTTTCCTGATATAAATTTGTACCATAAGTACTTCGGAGCTTATGGGGAGTTATTTTTTTTGCAGTAATTTGGGATGTGTATTTTTTAACTAGATTTTCAACAGCATCAACACTAATCCGTTTTTTCTGCATAGAAAGAAACAGCGCATTGTCATGTCCTGTATGCGGCTCAATTTGCTCTCGCTCTTCCAAATAATTAAGAAGGGCTATTTCAACTTCCGGACCGAAATAAATGATGGATTCATCTCCTCCTTTTCGCGTAATGTGAAAACCATCGTTGCGGAAATCAATATCGCTGATATCAAGACCTACACATTCTGAAACACGAATTCCGGTTCCAAGCAGGAGAGTGATAATGGCCAAATCGCGAAGTATGGTTTTCTTATAATAACTTTTCTGATGAGAAGTTAAATTTTCACCGCAACTTTCCATATAATCCAGTAAATTAGTTATTTCTTCCTGATCAAGCCGTACAATCGGTTTTTCATGCAACTTTGGCATATCAACCAGATCCGTAACTTTGTTTTTTATCATTTGGCGTTTGTATAGATAATTATAAAGACCACGTAGAGAAGATAATTTTCTTGCAGTGCCTAAAACATTATTGGTTTGTTGTCTGTTTGTTTCCGGATCTTCATAATACTTCAAATACTCCATAAATTCTTCTATATCTGAAGGGGTAAGCTGATCTAAAACAAGACAAGAAATATCTTTTATCTTTACAGAAGATAACTCAGGATTATTCGCTTTTAGAAAATTGAAGAAAACCCGCAAATCATAAGCGTAGGACAATTTGGTCTTAGAGGAAGTCGTTGTATCTCTTGCCCGAAAATAATCAGTAATATATGGTGGCAGTTCAGATAGCAATTTCCGTAATTTGACAGTATTGTCTTTAATTAGCTGTTTGTGATAAGAAAGTTGATTATTCATAAAGAGGTCACCTCATATTTAAAAGTTGTTTTAAGTATAGCATAAAAATAGGGGAAAGACTACAACTATCGGAAATAGAACGGCATTTTTCCGATAGTTGAAATGACAATTCATGAAAAGATATCTGGGATATAAATTTATGATCGTCAGACAGAAATATAAAACACGAGGAGGATATATATGTTTTTTGAATACGATATAGAAGAAGAGCTTCTTCAAAAGAATAGGGAAATTGAAAAGTTAGAACAACAAGTTGAGCAATGCCAGGCTGAAATCAGACGTTTGCGTCATGTTTGCCGGGAATATGAAGAAGAATTGCAATCAATAAGAGAAAACAAGAACATATGATTGTAGATTTTATTTTACGATTATTTCAGTATACGATTGCTTTTACATGAAGATAAACATATTAAAAAAGCGAACTAGGAAAGGAGGTTATAAGGTGTATTTAATTGAAATAGATACAAGAAAATTTGATTTTCAAGGAATATCACATGAAGAATATCTGGAGTTTTTTGGATATAGGGGCATTAAAAAAGTAGGTAAAGGACAATATTCAGTAGAGAAATTAGGGATGTCTCTTCCGGCCGTAAAAGTGATTAAAAGTAATCTGTAGCGATAATATTCTATATGCGTAGCATGTGAAAAAGTAGAATTTGGTATTATCATATTATAATGCAGGGGGAATTGTAAAGTGAAATTAATCCTGTACAAAGAAATAAAATAAGGATAAGAGAGATCCGAGTAGGAGGGATTTCTTTTACTTGAGAAATCCTGACCTCTTACACCGCCGTGCGTACCGTTCAGTACACGGCGGTTCAATCAACTTAACAAGTAACACATTGGAGAATGTCTGCATTAGATATGGATGCGTAGTGTAATTTTATGGAGAAAGAAATTATAGAAACTTTGATGATTTTCTAAAGGCATATTTGAAATTCCTCCCAAATAAATATATTTAACAAATTGTTAATAAGAATAGTCGGTACGGCTGTTCTTTTTTCGTTAGAAAAGAGGAAAAATAAATTGGGTGGACATGAATAGTTTTATAGTGGATAGTGTGGATTAAGCATTGTGAGAGGTAGATTAGGCAAAGGTACTATGAAAAAAAATAAGTACGTGATATTTTAAAATCATCAAAAGTCATTATGCAATGTGGTGACGGAAAGGAGAACTGTAAAAATGAGAAACTTAAAAAGAAGTGGATAAGATCTTTTTCGGAAAACATAGACTTGGAATGGAACGAAAAAGCGATTAGTTTAATTAGTTTAATAGCAAAGAGAGGAAAATGAATCATGAGTGAAACAAAAGAATTCAAAAAAGGAAATGGTGAAAAGCCAGAGGAGCAGGAAACAGAAGAAGGAGAAGGAAATGTGGAAGGTTATGGATACTGTTCAACTCACAAACAGAAATGTTTAAATGATTGTGCATTTGGCGGTCCAGCAATCTCTCACATTGATTAGTAAAAAGGAGGAAGAAAATTATGAGTGAAGCAAAAGAATTCAAAAAAGGAAATGGCGAGCAGCCAGAGAATCAGGGAGCAGAAGAAGAGGGAGAAGGTAGCGTAGAAGGATATGGCTATTGCACAAGCCACAAACAGAAATGTTTGAATGACTGTGCATTTGGTGGCCCGGCAATTTCTCATATTGATTAGAAAAGGTGATCAGGATGATGGATTTTAATAAAAAAATGGCAGACAGTAAATGCAACAGAAAACTTTGGCCGGTTAAAACCGTTGCAAGTGCATGAATCAAAAATCCAAGCATCTGAATACTATCAACCATTAACAAACAAAATACATATTTTTAATTGGTCATATACGTTCCTTTAAGTGATCTGTATATGACCAATGTTTAAAGGGAGTGTTGTATATGGAATGTACATTATATTTAACTGAAAACTGCAATTTGAAATGCAGTTATTGTTATGAAGGGGACGACAAACGAAAAAAAATGCTGAGCAAACAAAATCTAGAAAAAGCACTTTCTTTTATTGTTCACAATAATCCTAAAACTGAAATAATTAATCTAACACTTTTGGGAGGAGAACCTCTTCTTAACAAGAAATCAATTTATGAATGTATGGATATTATAGAACATAAATATCCAGAAAGCAAGTCCTTATTTGAATTTCATATTACAACAAATGGAATTTTATTAGATAAGGAAATAATCGAACTTTTCAAAGAAAATAATGTGGATGTATCCATTAGCATAGATGGTGACAAGAGAACTCATAATTTAAATCGAAAGAGCAAGAATGGTCAGGATGTGTATGAGACTATTATTGAAAATATGAAATTAATGCAGGAGATGAGCCTGGAATTTTTTGTTCGTATGACCGTAACAGAAAATAATGTAGCGTTCTTATCGGAGAATCTCAACTATTTTTATAATTTGGGAATCAGGAAGTTTCATTTAGGTATTGACCACATGGGTAATTGGACAGAAGAAGGACTGAAATTATTGGATGCCCAGATGGATAAGGTGGATCAATTCTATTTGGATGTACTTTGTGGAGTGGACGGCGCTGTATTGAATTTACATGATTATAAAATAGGGACATTTATTGCAAAATCTATTCCTCAATATTGTTCTGGTGGATCCATAGGACATTTAATAATCAATAGCAGTGGAGAACTTTTTCCATGCGGCTTTGTAGTGAATGATGATGTATGGAATCTTGGAACTGTCGAAACCGGGCTAGACCGGAGTAAGTTTTTGGAATCTGCCAGAGGGCATGTGGCTCCGAAATCTGTTTGTCATGAGTGCGATATTGCTTTTACATGTAGTGGGGCAAAATGTGGTTTTTGTAATTATACAAAAACAGGGAAGTTAAATGTACATAGCGTTCAAACTTGCAAAAGAGAACGGATTCTATTCAAGCATAATCTTTTCGTATTCAAGGAAATGTATAGACGGAAAGAAAAACGACTGATGCAATATCTAAAGATTGCAAAAGAAAAGGATATAGAACTGAGTGATATTATGAAAAATATCATTTGTGAAGAAGGATGGATGAGCAGCTAGAAAAGGGTTTGATAAAACATGGATAAAGTGTATAAATATTTTTTAAAAAAGTATATCTTAGAACAAAAGATTTATTTTGCATTTGTATTAGTTACAGTTATTGCACAAAGCATTATTACTATGTGTATTCCTCTGACATATCAATATATGTTAGATGTAGTTTTTCCCAAAGGGGAAGTAAAAAAGTTTTGGATTGTGATTAGCATCATGTTTGGATGTTACATGACAGTAGTGGTATTCAATGTATTAAAAGATTTTTTTCTTGCAAGAATTGCCGAAAATATTTCAATGGATATTCGAATGGATTTAAACAGGAAACTTTCCACAATGAAATATTCTTATTATGATGACCATAGTTTAAATGAGATTGTATCGAAATATAGCAGGGAAGTAGAAACCATTAAAGAGAATTGTGGTTATATGTTAGTAAAAACGCTAAGCAATGGCATTACATTTTTTATGGCGACAATTATGATCATAAAAATAGAATGGAGAATAATGGTAGTGACAGCAATTTTGCTGATGTTATACCTACTTAATAATAGATTCTGGGGTGCTCGTGTAAAAAGACTGGCAGAGCGAAGTATGGAGAAAAATGAAGAAGCCATAGGTGCTTTAAGTGAAAACTATAAAAATGTTTTGATTACAAAACTTTATGCAGCATATGACGTAGTTAGTGAGAAGTTTGAACGTATCTATATGAAACAGTATAAAGCACAAATGGCATTGGAATTGACTTATTCGATAAATATCAATTCGGGAGGACTTTTAAACTATCTTTTATCTTTGGCGATTTGGGTTATTGGTGGAATAGGAGTATTTGCGGGAAATTTGACAATAGGAACCGTAACTGCTCTCATCAATTATCAAAGTATGTTGGTATCTCCTCTTACTTTTTTTGCAGAATTTAATAATAGTTATCAGGGTACTATGATTGCAATGAAACGTCTTTTACAAGTGCTTTTATACGAAGAAGAAACAGAAGAGGGCGAGCAGTTAGAAGAAACAATTAAAAAAATAGAGTTTTCTAATACAGCGTTTAAATATTTAAAGTCGGACGAAATCATAAAAGATGTAAATATTAAGTTGGAAAAAGGGAATATCTATGGGTTTATTGGAGGTAGTGGATGTGGAAAATCCACAGTAGTCAAACTGCTCTTAGGTTTATACATGCCGGCAGATGGAACAATTTATATTAATGATAAGGCAGTTCAAGGAATTTCTCTTGCCAGTTTAAGAAGTAGGATTGGATTTGTAGCTCAAGATTCTCTATTTTATCAAGGTACTATAATGGAAAATTTGAGAATGGGGAAGGAAGTTGAAAAATCAAAGGTGATTGAATTAAGTAAATTGTTGGATGTTTATAGTGATGTAATGAAGTTACCAGAAAAGTGGGAGACTCAGTTGAATTCTGGGACGAGTAATTTATCTGGTGGTCAGAAGAAAAGGCTAGATGTGCTTAGAGCACTATTGAGGGAATCGGATGTGCTTATATTTGATGAAAGTACAGCTTCAATTGACCTAGAGAGAAGAAAAAGGTTGTTTGATATTCTTCAGAAGGAAAAGCATGACAAAATTATTGTATGTATCACTCATAATATCGAGGAATGTTCACAGTTTGATTACATTTTTGGTGTGAAAGATAAATCAGTTTACCGCGTTGAGAGAGATAATTTGGCAAGTGCCTATTAAAGAAGGGAGATTAATATGTTAAAAGTGAATAATTTATGTCAAAGTTATAAAAATGGAAGTGAGGTTTATAAAACCTTAAAAAATGTATCATTTGAAATAAAAGAAGGCGAGTTTGTAGCCGTTATGGGACCATCGGGAAGTGGAAAGTCCACACTTCTGAACTGCATTTCATCCTTCATTCCGTACGATAACGGAGAAATTGATTTGAATGGTACGAAAATGTCACAACTTAGTGAAAGAGAAATTGCTGACATTAGGAATAGGAAGTTAGGATTTGTTTTTCAGGATTTCATGTTGTTGGATGGTCTCACGGTTTTTGAAAATGTCTGTGTACCAAAAGTAATCCATGAAGCTCCATATAAACCAATGGAAGCAAAGGCAAAAAAATTACTGCAGATGTTTGACATTGATAAAATTGCAAAAAAATATCCGGCTGAGATTTCAGGCGGTCAAAGACAAAGGACTGCAGTGGCAAGAGCCCTGATGAACGATCCACTTATCATTTTGGCTGATGAACCTACAGGCAATCTGGACAGTCGTTCTAGTGAAGCTGTAATCAAGGCATTCATTGAAGCAAAAAAGCAGTTAAAGGCTACAATATTCATGGTTACTCATGACAGTATTTCAGCTAGTTATTGTGATCGTGTTATTGTAATGAAAGATGGTAAAATCCACAAGGAAATGGTAAACGAAGGAAACCGGAAAGTATTTTTGGATCAACTGTTAAATATTTTTAAGGATTTGAATGGTGGTGATGGAAATGAAACTAACTAATCTTTTGAATAAATTGCGAAGAGTAAATAGCAGGCAGTATAAGCAATTTTGGTTATGTGTGGCATTTGCTAATTTGTTAGTAGCGTCTTTCTTTGGAGTATTGTTCAGTGATTTCATACAGAAAGCATTACCGGAAGGTGGCGATTCAAGAAAACAAATCTACTTAATTTTTGGAATTGCAGTTATAGGATGCTTTATCTTTGTGCTATACGCAATGGGACTATTTCTAAGATATAAAAGTAAAGAAATAGGAATATTTTTAGCATTGGGAACAGAAAAAAAGCGATTATCAGGTGCACTATTAAAAGAGATATTTTCTCTTGGGTTAAGTGCTACAGTAGTAGGAATTATAGTAGGCAATTTATTGGCATTGGGAATTGGGAAGATTATAGAGATGATAAATATTGCTCCATATCTGTCCTCTTTTATGGTATCGGTGCAGGGAATGCTGTATGCAGCAGTGTTTGCTATTCTTGTTTTCGTATGCATCCTGATAATGACGTTGGCTTTTATGAAACGTTCGAACGTAATGGAAATCATCAATGAACAGAGAAAATGTGAGCCGATCAAGAAACAGGTAACGGGAAAATACTTGGTATCAGGTATCACTCTATCGATTGCTGGTATTTTTTTAGCATATGTATTACCTACATTATGGGCAAACATCTTTAAACAATACTTGAGTGGGCTGTTTAGTCTTTTTTATAGTTTGTGTATCATTGGAATTTACCGTATTTTAGTATATTCCATTGTAGTACACAAACGTGGACGAAACCCACAAAAATATTATAAGAATATCATCTCTTACGGAATGCTGAAATTTCAGGGGATTTCCATGGTGAGAAATATGAGTCTTATTGTATTACTTATTATAGGAGCATTGTTTGCAGCGTTTTATTTACCGAGTAACATGATGGAAGGCAATAATTTTGCAGATAAAAATCCGGTAGATGTTTCTTACCGTATTCCTGAAGCCGTATCTGGTTTGTCTCAAGAAGAGGTTTTAAATCTGGCAGATGATTTTAATGTAAAGATTGAGCATTATCGTGAAATTGATTTTATTGAACTGCTGTCGAGTGGTATTAATCGTGACAATGTGGATGACAATGGAAGAATTATTGAGCAGTACGAAAAACAGGCGTATTATCGACAGTTTGTTAGCGATAAAGAGTTAAATAATGCAATGGGAACGAATCTGACAGTAAAAGATGGAACGTATAAGATGATACGTTCAGAGGATATGGATGAATCTGTGTTTTTTGCATTTGATGATTTGGATTATGTAAAAAACCAGGATTCCGGTCTTGATAAAAAACTTCGCTATGATGGAACAGTTGAATTTAACGAATTGATAGTTGAAAATGGTTGGGATACGTTTGCGAGATATGTGATAAGTGAAAAAGATTATCAGGAATTAAAGACAGGAATTTCTCCAGATCATACTATTAGGCAGGTTCTTTTTAATGTCACAAATGTGGAGGAATCTTATGACTTTTCAAAACAGTTGTTTAAAGAATATTGTAATAATGCAAGTGACAGTATGAAAGTGCTATTATTTTATGACTCATTTATGGAACAACAAGCAATGGAAGAAGGTGAGGAATATTATGATGGGGAGCGTATCGAACTGCAGCCAGAACATCCGGAAATTGATTTGAATTGGAAGTATGAGCCATATTTTAAGGTACTTTTCCAAAAGAATATGCTTCTACAATATGCTATTCAATTTCTTCTATTCGCATTTGTCTCTATTGTAATGCTGGCCTCCATCGGAATTATTGCATTTACAAGAAGCCAAACTATCGGTTTGAGTAATAAGCAGGTGTATGATGATATCCGCAAATTAGGAGCAGATAACAGCTATATTTTACGATGTGTTAAAGGGCAACTTAGTAAAGTATATGTGTTACCAACGATTATTGGAGTTGGAATCATTTATTTGTACCAGTGTATGACATATTTGCAAAATGATGGTGTATTTCATCTATATGAAGGAAAGGCAGCATTATTAGATTTAGGTCTATGTTTTATTGTTGGTGTTTATCAATACATTGGTTATCGAATTTCTTTAAGAGAGATAAAACGTATTATCGGTATACAGTAATCAAAAGGCCATCAGATGGGATATCCATTTCTAATGGCCTTTCGTAAATCAATATATATACGGTTATGTAATGAAAGAGATAAACCACTTATCAGCTATGTTCAGAATATAAACGGTAATATGTTCTGTATAGGTGTGGAAAGGGAGAGATAAATATGTATAGTTTAACGTTGGAAATAAATCAAAAATGTAATTTGAAATGCAAATATTGTTATTTGGGAGAAAAGAATGGTGCAAAAATGGAAATGGGTACAGCCAAAAAAGCGATTGATATGGCATTTCAAAAGGTAAAAATGCATAAAGATTGTCAACTCTGGATTGACTTTGTTGGTGGAGAAGCTTTTTTGGATTTTAAAATGTTAAAAAAATTGGTCGAATATGTAGAAAAGAAAAATGTTGCGGAAAGAAACAAGTTATTATTCTCCATTACAACAAATGCTACTATTTTTAATGACGAAATTTTAAACTTTTTGGTTAATAAGAATTTCGCTTTGAAAGTAAGCATTGATGGAAATAAGGAAGTCAATGATCGTAACCGGGTTTCTACTGCCGGATACAGTGTACATGACAAAATATTAGAAAATTTAAGATATACTCAGATGTTTGAAGAGAGAACAGGAAGATATGTACAGGTAACAAATGTAATTACACAAAATAATTATAAAGATTACTTTGAAACACTGTTTTATCTAACAAAAGTTCTTGGGTTTAAAATGATAGATACAGCAATTGATTTAACCGTATCTTGGACAGAAAAACAAATACAGACCTTGGAACAAGAAATCAAAAAATCTTTCGAATATTTCATTGAGCAGGCTAAAGCCCAGAACGGATTTTATTGGGAGTTTGCAGAGAAAGTAATAAAATTCAGGGAGCCGGCAAGAGATATAGGTAAAGAGAAATTTTATTGTTGCGGTGCAGGGATTATTTCTGCCTATGTAAGAACCGACGGAAGTATTTTCGCTTGTCCTGGAAATTTGGATGCGGAGGTATGCTTAGGGAGTTTGCAAGAGGGGTTCCAAAGAAAAAAAATACAGGAATTAAAAAACTTTAACAGTATCCAAAATAAAGAATGTAAGAAATGCGAAATTGCAGCATACTGCGTAGAAAGTTCCTGTATTATGCAGAATATCGCTGTTACAGGAGATAAAAATAAACCAGCCCCTATTTTCTGCAGATTACGGAAGCTTATGTTTGAGATTTATCAGGAGCACAAAGCAATTATTAAATGTATAAAAATGTAAGGGGGAGGTATATTGTATGATCACATTAGATGATTTAATAGTAAAAGAAGGAAATGGTAAAGTAGTTCTTTTGAATGCCAAAAATGGACATTGGGTAAGGATGAGAAAAGACAAATATGATATGTTTTGTTGCAGTGAAAAAAATCGCAAAGTATTTGAAGAATTGGTGGAGAAGAAATTTGGTCTGTTAGGAGAAGAAAAAGGCCAGACGAGAAAAAGTGTTTATTTTGCAGTGACAGGGCGTTGTAATTTACAATGTGAGTTTTGCACCATGAATTCAGGACCATACGTGAGTACAAAGAATGATTTGAATATAGATGAGATTAGAAACGTGCTGATACCTGAGTTGTTGAAGGTTGGTCCGCGCAAGACAGTGATTACAGGTGGGGAACCACTGATGAGAAAGGATATACTGGAAATATTGGATGCATTTTGTCATTCTTTTGAAAAGCAACGAATAGTTTTGCAAACCAATGGGCTTTTATTAAATGCAGACTGGGTAAAAAAACTTGCTGACAAAATCGGAGTTTTAGAGATTAGTATAGAAAATATTTTTGATGATCTAAAGCTTCAGAAAAAAATGGAAAGCGTATTTGAAGCAGCTAATGAAGCAGATGTATTATTATCGTTGTCTTTTGTTGTCGATCAAAATAGTGAAAAGCATTTAGAGGAGGCTATTGAGATTTGTCACAAATATCATGCTATTCTAACTACTAGAATTATTACCTTAGTAGGACGAGCAAAAGAAAATAATGCGGGCGATAAGTTGCTTGAAGAAGATAATGCATTAAAAATTCAGTTAAAGATGGTACGTTATCTGTTAGAAAAGGAATATTTTGATGAAGGATTAACTGCCAATTATTCTGGAGATATTCAGCCTCAGAGAAGCTGTGGTGCTTTTGGTAATGTAATTGCCATACATCCTGATGGAACCACTTTCATGTGTGCAAACTTTAAAGACAAGCAGTTTTCTATGGGAAATGTGAGAGAAAACTCAATGGAAGAATTATGTGAGGATTTACTGAAAAAAACAGAAGATCCTAAATTGGAAAAAAAGTTTTGTGTGGACAAAATATTGATGTGTGAAAACTGTTGGGCAAAATATTTTTGCTCAGGTCCTTGTGCAGCTGAGGTTGCTGAAAACGGAGGAATTCCAGAATTGGTAGACAGTAAATGCTTGTCAAGAAAAGCATTGTTAAATTATTGTATGTTTTACTATGAACAGAAAAAAAGTAAAAAAGAGAATTTGCAGTTTTTAGCACAATACTTAGAAGAAATACTTCGAGGGGTAAGAACCGTATAAAATAATTATTTAATATAAGAGGTGTAAAATTGAAAGAATACAAAATAAGCATCGTTGGTGTGACAGATTTTATTATTATTTCTCCTGATGTTTTAGGCTTGCTTTTGCAGCAAATTAGAGAGTCTTTTGAGAGACAAATGGATATACCGGCAGAGTCTATTATGCCGGTAGGATATACGAAATATCTTGAAGCAGTATTGAATGGCAATCGAGATAAAAAATTGTTCCATTTTAAGCAAATTTCAGAAAAAGAATTAAAAAAAGAGCATATCTACAGGATATTGGAACATCAGATGAAAAATCTAAAAATCGAAAAAGATGAATGCTTTGAAAAATTTGAACTTTTGGCGGAAAATTCTGAAACTCAATATGCATACAGTATGGAGTCAAAGAAAGACTTTTTTTATATCTGCCAAGATGCAGAGAGTAGATTTACCTATGTGTTTCCAGACGGACGCCAGGAAAGGATAACACTTAGTTGCCGGAAATAATATAAGTAGGGAATGTTAATTAAATAGGAATGCGGAAATAAGGATATATCTATTAAAAGTATGACATATCCTTATTTTTATGTCTGATTGAGCGTAAGTGATGAATAATCCACCGGTTTTTCAGTATCCAAAATTTATGAGATAATCCCTCTAAGGAGTGGTATCTCTATAACTTTTCCAGTTTTTTGCACTTAGGACCATTTCACTTCAGTTCTTCTGGTACCTGTGCTAATCCCACTCCAAATAAAAAACAGGAGTTGAATTTTTATGCCTAAAAGAAATCCAAGACGTACAGATAAAGAATGGTTGGATCTGATCCAGGAATGCCGGTCCAGTGGTCTTTCTGATAAATGCTGGTGTCAGGAACATCATATCCATACAAGCAACTTTTATTACCAGATACGAAGACTTCGACAAAAAGCCTGTGAGATACCGGAACCAGTCCATTCTTCTTTCTCAGGAAAACAGGAAGTTGTACCGCTTTCTTTTGAGGAACCGGCAGTCTGCCCATCCTCAGTGCAGCTCAAAACGGATACCATTCCAGACTCTGTTATAAAGATCACTTATCACAGTTTCCAGATCGAGATCACCAACGCAGCAGACCGTGAGACCATATTTCATACGTTATCAGCGCTGCAGGATTTATGTTAGGTGATCTGTCCGGTGTGTCTAAGATCTTCGTTATCACCGGACGTACAGATATGCGAAAAAGTTTCGACGGGCTTATGGCTATCATACGCGATACATATGAACTCGATCCGTATGCAAATGCAGTTTATCTTTTCTGCGGAAGGGATAGCCGGAAACTTAAGGCACTCCATTTTGATAAGGATGGTTTTGTGCTGCTCCAGAAAAGGCTTGACGGAAACGGCAGGTTCCAGTGGCCGCGAAATGCTTCGGAAGCCCGTCTTTTGACGCGTCAGGAATTCCGGTGGCTTATGGAAGGTCTTTCCATCGATCAGCCTAAAGCAATCAAAGGCACAGGCAGAAAAAAAGATTTCTGATCCTTTGTGCAAAACAGAGAATTTTAAATTTTCTATATCCGTGACAGCAGGCAGCCGCCAGACACTTATCCACTGCTTTCTTTTTTCCTTTCGAATGCGATGTGGATGAGACTCAAAAAAACATCTGTTTTAAAACAGCAGGTGGATATCTTTCCTAAAAGAATGAGCATACAGGCATATCTTTCATTTTTTTAGGAAAGATATCCACAACTGAGGTACCGTCAGATTGACAGTACCATCTGTCCCGTCTGTTTGCCATATCCCCGTACTTCTTTTATAATAGGGATAAGAAAACAAAGGACGGAAATGCCATGCCTCATGATACAGAAGATATGATCCAGCTTTTATTAAGCACGAATAAAGAACAGGAACAGACCATTGTGGATCTCAGAGCTACCATAAAAGAGCTCCGCAGCACTATTGCGAACCTGAACGAGACGATAGATGAACTGAAAAGGAAGATCTTTGGAACATCCAGCGAAAAGACCAGGCGTCCTGATCAGGAGGAAGGGATCCAGGAGGAAGAAACGGTGACCGTTGTAAAAGAACATACACGGACCAGAAGAAAAAAGTCCGTTCGTGCAGATCTGTATGAGGCCCTTCCCATAAAAGAGATCTCCTGCGATGTTCCCCCGGAAGAAAGGATCTGTCCGGACTGTGGTTCCCCGATGGAACACCTGGGGTATAAGTTTGTCCGGGAAGAACTGCGTATCACTCCGGCAAAAGTGGTAAGGGTCCATTACATGCAGGAAACCCTTATGTGTCCTGTATGTCGGCAGGAGGATGAAACAACGATCGTAGAGGCAAAAACACCGACACCGCTTCTTGCCCATAGTCCCGCATCGCCGGATATGGTGGCAATGGTCATGTACCAGAAAAGCTTTCTGCACCTTCCCTTTTACCGTCAGTCAAAAGACTGGATGGAAAAAGGGGTGCCTGTCCCAAGAGAAACTGCAGCGCACTGGTACAATTACTGTTCATTGGAATATCTCTCTCCAGTCTATGAAGTAATGCATCAGGAACTGCTGGCAAGAGAGATCCTCCATGCAGACGAGGTACCCTGTCAGGTGCTTCATGAAGAGGGAAAAACTGCCACTTCAAAATCCTATATGTGGATCTACCTGAGCGGGACTGATGGAAAACCACCGATCATCCTGTATGATTACAGACCCGGACGGAGCGGGGATTATCCGATAGAATTTCTCCATGGTTTCACTGGGATGCTCCAGTGTGATGGGTATAGTGCATACGGCAGGATCGAAGATGTTGTCCTGGTCTGCTGTCTTGCCCACTGCAGGCGTAAGTTCTTTGAAGCAGTCCCAAAAGCACGTCAGAAAAAGCTGAAACTTCTGGACATTAATTCTGAACAGGAACTTGCAGAACCTCCGCAGGGAACTGCAGAAGACAGTTCCCTGCTCCCTGCCGAAAAAGGAGTTGCATTCTGTAACCGTCTTTTCTATATGGAACGTCTCTACAAAGAACTTCCACAGGAGGAACGAAAACAGAAACGCCAGGAAACAGAACCTGCCATCTGGAATGAATTCTGGACATGGTTGGAAACCCTGGAGCCTGCTGGCGGGAGTAAGCTTGAAAAAGCGGTAAACTATGCCTTTAATCATAAAGAGACCCTTATGAATTATCTACTGGATGGAAGATGCGAGATCTCTAATAATGCAGCGGAACGTCGGGCAAAAACCTATGTGACGGGGCGTAAAAACTTTCTGTTTCATGATACTGCTGATGGAGCAACGGCAAGTGCCATTGTATTGAGTCTCATAGAAACAGCGAAAGCCAATAACCTGAACATCTATCATTATCTCTACACCTTGCTGCTGTATATGCCGGACTATAAAAATGAGCCCGCAGGCATAAAACAGCTGCTGCCATGGAGTGACTTTATAAAAGAAAGATGTACAGGGATCATAGATATCGAAAAAGTAAGACCTGAAGAACGTGGGAACCTGAATATTTAAGGTTCCCTGGAAGTCGTAACCGGGTGATTATTCATCGCTTACGATTGAGCAATGTAAAAGGTCGATTAAACAAGGACAGTTGTCTTTAGGAAGATTTTTGATAAAATGAATATGATTTTATAATAAAGAGGTGTGGGAGAAAATGATAAGAAGAACAGCAGAAGAAATGGCATTTTTTTTTGTCAAGAGAGGGGTAATCGAAAAAGAAGATAAAGATGTATATATTTATGGATCAGAGTTACTGATTTCGGAGATTATTTGTACATTATTGGTTATAGGCATCAGCTTATGTACAGGGGAATTTATAGAAACACTTATTTATCTATTTTCATATATGTCAATTCGTGTTTATGCAGGCGGATATCACGCATCGTCTTACTCAAATTGTATTACTATATTTAATTTATGTTATGTAGGAGTAATGTATGTTATGAAAATAATTCAATTGCTCGGACTTCTAAAAATTTTAGAGCTTATAACATTTGGTGCAATTATGATAATTTGGAAATTAGCACCAGTAGAAGATTTGCGTAAGCCATTAGATGAAGAAGAAAGATATATATATAGAAAAAAAGCACGAAAAAAAGTTTTATTATTATTTTTATTTGCTATAATAGTAACCAGAATATTTCCTACATTAAAAGATAAAGTATATTATGGATTGATTGCGATTTGTGAGATTGCATTGCTACTTTTAGTGGGATATATAAAAAATAGAAGATTAATTTACTAAGACTTCCCATACCCCAAATGGGACTTGTTCCTTGAAAATTCAATATTTCA